>ENA-UOOR01001154-UOOR01001154.1-fermentation-metagenome-genome-assembly--contig:-NODE-1154-length-32787-cov-5.617164_pt1 | contig 32787 bp, 28 predicted proteins | sample MGYA00245780_ERZ724029 | MGnify/ENA primary metagenome ERZ724029 (study PRJEB28704, sample SAMN03018315) | fermentation metagenome | biome: anthropogenic terrestrial biome; feature: soil; material... | reverse complement strand
ATACTTTAACTAAATAAACTCGCCAACAGTTTCAACTACTGATTCGCATTAATAATAAATTATCCGTTGCAAGTGATTATTTTATAAAAAACACAAAAGATATGCTATTGAAAGTAGACGTCCCCGATTTTGCCGGATTATCCGATCCCAATCAAAATGCAGGCAAAATGAAAACGATAGGATGGGAAATCGATCTTAAATGGAATGACCATATTGGTGATTTAAAATACAGTGTTTCGGCAAATCTATCTGATTATAAATCAAAAATGGTTGACTTAAAAGGAACGGAGTTTTTGGGAGAACAAGTTAAAAAGGAAGGGAGTGAATTTAACGAATGGTATGGATATAAAACAATGGGGTTGTTTCAAACCCAGGAAGACTTGGATAATTCAGCCGTTATCTCCGCCAACCAAAAAGTAGGGGATATAAAATATAGGGATATCAGTGGACCGGAAGGCTCACCCGATGGAATAATTAATTCATATGATAGAACGTTATTGGGAGGCTCTCTTCCTCGATATTTATATGGGTTGAATCTTGATATACAGTATAAAAACTTCGACTTATCTGTGATGTTTCAGGGGGTAGGTAAACAAGTCAGTAAAATGCAAGGGCTAATGTATTATGCCAAGCCCGGCGATAAAGGAAATATTCCCAAGATAATTGATGGAAAATATTGGAGCCATTACAATACAGAGGAAGAAAACCTTAACGCCAAGTACCCCCGGCTTGAAGAAACCAGCGGAAGTGCGTATACCTTCTCTGATATGTGGTTATTTGACGGGGCATATTTAAGACTGAAGAACATTACGCTAGGCTATAATTTTTCTGATAAAATTTTCCGTCAGAAGTATTTCAAGTCATTAAGGGTTTATGCATCCATTACCGATTTATTCTCTATTGATCATTATCCCAAAGGCTGGGATCCTGAAGCAAACTCTTCAACTTATCCCATTACTGCTTCGTATGTTTTTGGCATTTCTATTAACTTATAAAATTAAGATTATGAACTTAAAGACATTTATCATAACAATAGTAACTATAATATTTTTTCAGGGATGTGTAAATTTGGATTTAGATCCGCCTTCCGAGGCTTCCAGTGGTAACTGGTATCGCAATGAAACCCAATTTGAAATGTCTCTATTAGAATTATATCGAAGGACTTATTGGTATGTAGGAAGTTATTATTATGGAGACGATCTAGCAACAGATGATTTTTCATCCAGAACATATTCTTATGCTCAATCTGCAGGAACGTTAAGTGGCACCACTTCTACTGTAACAGACTTATGGACGAGAATGTACACCGGTGTTGCCTATAGTAACGAAATATTGTCGAAGATTGAACCGGCTTCTTCTCTTATTTCCCAAGTGAAGCTTATCCAATTTGAAGCAGAAGCTCGTTTTCTAAGGGCCTGCATGTATTCCACTTTAATTTCTTATTTTGGTGATGTTGTATTTTATACCGAACCACTTACGATTGAAGAAACCTATACCTTGGGCCGGACGGATAAGGCAACAATATTACAGGCAATTTATGCTGATTTTGATTTTGCCGGCGAAAATCTCCCCGAATCATATAGCAATAATGAATATTCTCGGGCGACAAAAGGTGCTGCGTTAGCGATGAAAGCCAGGATTGCCCTTTATCAGGGGGATTGGCAAACAGCCCGGGATGCAGCAAAAGCTTGTATGAATCTGGGTACTTATTCATTGCATCCAAACTATAGGGATTTATTTTTACCTGCTTCTGACAATACCGATGAAGTAATTATAAAAAGAATTTTGTCGGTAGAGTTGGGTAGTAGTTGGGACGATAATACTCCTTATTTTGTTACCCGTACCCCAGGAGGAAATGCTGTTTTTGGCATGAGTTGGGATTTGTTTTGTTCTTACCTCTGTACCGATGGCCTTCCAATCGATGAGTCTCCCTTGTTTGATCCGAAGAATCCTTTTAAAAACAGGGATCCAAGACTTGCTATGAACACCGTTGAATTTGGAACGGAATGGTTAGGTTATATATACCAACCCCATCCAGACTCCTTAAAGGTCTTGAATGTAAAGACCGGAAAATATGTAACGAATAATGATAGTAAAGGGGTTACTCAACATAGTGTGTATTCCGGCCTTATCTGGAAAAAATGGATCGACGAAACATGGACCGATGATTGGAAAGCAGATCCGGATATGTTTATTATGCGGTATGCAGATGTTCTGTTAATGTACGCTGAAGCGAAAATAGAGTTGAATGAAATCGATCAATCCGTTTTCGATGCGATGAATATGGTTCGTGCACGTGCTTATGGTGTGGACAAGTCACAAATAACAGAATATCCTGAAATTAAGATTACAGATCAAAACCGGATGAGAACAATAGTAAGGATGGAAAGACGTATGGAATTATGTTTTGAAGGACGCCGTTACATGGATCTTATTCGTTGGAGGGTGGCCGAGATAGCGTTGAATTATGCCAAGTACGGGTGGTATACATCTACCGTGATGAGAAAGATTGTTGATGATGGCTTATGGCCATTACCTGAAATACCTCAAATAGATGAAAATGGCATCCCCGATTTAACCCCTATATATGAAAAGGGATATTATAGTCTTTTAAGTGATTGGAAGTTTGACGCATCAAAGAATTATTTGTTCCCGATACCTTCAAGTGAGATATTAATCAACGGAAATTTGACGCAAAATCCGAACTATTAGCGTCGATATGTTTTGCGGGATCTCCGGAGAGATAATTACTTTACGAAGAGAAGGCATGATAATAATAAGTCATGCCTTCCTAAATGAATAATTTTACTTCAGTTTTACAGGTTGAAAATAACAAAAAATGAAAAATATAAGTATAAGTGAGATTTTATTTGATTACAGGAGAGTACAATGTTTTGTGCTAATGATGTTAATGATTAACTGTTCTTTAATTGCATCGCCTAAAAGTACCTCAAACAAATATATACAGGAAAGTAAAGTGAAAATAGATAAGAGAGGTGCTATAAAACCCAATAATCCTTTGATTATTTTTGCGGCTATTACAGGTAACCCTACCAAAGTGGAGGTTCAAAAATATCTGGATAATTTTAAAAGCGCTGGAATTGAGCAGCTTTTAATCTACCCGCGTTCCGGATTGGAAGTTGAATTTATGAGTGAAGAATTTCTGGATATTTGTGAATATATTATCGAATATGCGGCACAAAATGGAATGTCAATCTGGTTATACGATGAATATTATTGTCCAAGCGGTATAAGTGCCGGTCAGGTTATAAGGCAAAATGAAGATTACGCTTCAAAAAAAGTTTCAATATTTGCATCCGAATATGCTACAGGAAAAGTGATAGACAATGTTAGAAAGAAGCGTGATTATTATTGGACTGTCTCTTCAATTCCGTTATATGCTGACGTATTGAATGAAAAAGCGGTTGACAGTTTTATCGCATTAACCTATGAAAAATATTATAGCCGGTTCGGGAAATACTTCGGGAATGTCATTAAAGGTGTTTTTACCGATGAGCCAAGTCCGGGATATGCCACTTTATATCATAAGACGCGTGGAAGCTTACTTGAATTAACTTATTGGTCCGGATTGGAAGAAGAATATTACCAACATACGAACCGCGATTTCAGAAAGGATGTTGAAGCTCATTTGCACGGAGTGACACCCCCAAATTTATGGGCCGATTATTTTTATCTATTGGGAAAAAGGTTTAAATCGACCTATCTTGATAAAATCAGTACTTGGTGTAAACAACATAATGTGGTTTTAACCGGTCATTTGATGGATGAAATTACTCCTGCTGAAGCATTGAAAGCGAATGGAGATCCCCTAATGGCGATCAATTCCTTTGGAATGCCTGGAATCGATGAAATTTTCACTAAAACGACACTCAAATCAACGGAATGGGTAACGATGGGAATGATTAAAAATGCTACGAAAAAAGCAAAAGCAACGGATGCATTGGCCGAACTTTTTTCCTTAGGGCCAGCAGATATGCCTTTAGGCAAAATACGGCAAATGATATGGATAACAGCCCTTCACGGAGTAAATCATTATGTCCTGTCTGTTGCTCCGGTTGACGCTAGAGGCAATATGCAAAAACGATGGTACATGACATTCAATCCTACACAGCCTTGGTTCAAGGCTTTAAAAGAACTTGGGGAAGATGCTCAAAAAGCGTCTTTATATGCCGGGAAAGAATCCGATTACAAAATTGCGGTGCGTTATCCTCAGACATTGACGGCTTCAACTCTTTTTAATCCCGACAATGTGAAACCTGCTTTTCAACTGGCAGAATTACTCGGCAATCTATATGATTGGCAATGGAATCCGATTTTAATTGAAGAAGAAACGGAAGATGTTTCAGTTTATGAATCAGTCATATCAATTGGACTGAACGGGATTACCGAAGAAAAAACAGGGGCATTCTTTCATTCGTTTGATGAACTTGCCGTTTGGCTGGAACAAAATATTCGCAGGGATATTAGGGTGGAGAATACAAGTGGAGGTTTAGCTGATAACATCTTATTGAAAAAATTTAAAGATAATAGCATCTGTGTGGTATCATTATCCGACAAATCACAGGGTGAATTAACTTTGAAATTAGACAATGGGGAAACTTGTATATTCGAAATGCCGGAATACGGCGTATTTACATATGAACCCGGACAAGTATCATCTATTAAAAAAAATGTACTCCCAATTTCTCCGGATGAATTAATGGAATATAAATTAACAGCCCCAAATGCAATGCGCGTATTTTTTGATGAATCGGGTAAGTGTGAGTTTTATCTCGATAAAGATATTGATAATGTTACACTGGTAGCCAGAAAATTCGGCGATGCGGTTAGCCTCTTTGGTGATACCGTTAGTCTAAAATTGGACGAAAAGGAAGTTCTTGTGATCCAATCATGTCAGCTATTGCCGGAAGAATTCAAGAATCTTTATATGGAATCCGACAAACTTACATTAAAAAAAGGCAAACATCTTTTGTCTTTGATCGATAAAAAAAGAGATTACACCTATTTGCCTTCGGCGTTCCTTTTTGGAGATTTTTCTTTAAAAAAGGACAACCAATTGGGTCAATTATCGGAAACCTTATCAATTCGTTCTTTTAAAAATAAGGGATTATTGAACTATGCCGGAGGAATAGAATTCAAAAAGACAGAAACTTTAAACGGTAAAGAATATATTTCTATCGATACAGGCGGGCTTGTTGCCGAAGTGTTTATAAACGGGCAATCAATAGGAAGAAAAGCATGGGCTCCATTTTTATGGAAGATTCCTCTAAAATATAGAAATAAAACCGTTGATTTAAGAATTCTTATTACGACATCAATTCAGCCATTATTTGGTGAATTAAAAAAGTGAAAGTAAAGATATTGCGAGACCGGTCATCCGCAGAATTCAAGAAGAGATAACTTAAGCAAAAAATGCGCTTAAAACCCACCATCGAAAAACTGAGGGTGGGGTTATCTTTCTTGGGAAAGCCGATTGTCAAACAAAAGGCAAACAATAATACGCTGGTTTTCCGGACAATGTTCCGTTGCTGCATACCGGTTGGAAGAATTGCTCGGAACCAAATTGAGAGCATTGTATCAGCGACGAAAGGTAAGCGACTTGTTTGATTTGTATAAAGCGTTAATGACTGGAAACATAGATGCTGATAAATGAATACGATGCTATCGTTTGTATATGGAGCAAAAGATATCGGATGATGAGTTTTTGGGAGACACGAGTATGCTTTTAAGGCCGGATGAAAATACGACCCACAGACAGCCTATCCGTTGGTGAAAGACGCTTTAATAGAGAAACTTTAATTGCTTTTGTGACGTACCGACGGAGTTCTTGGAGTGCCTGTGGACTGCCTGAAGGATTAATATTCTATTTTATTGGTTTTCTCCCGCCATAATTGAAAGGCTTTCAGGGCCTCGTCACGAAGCAAAATCTCCGCCGGCAGTTTTCGTTCCGACAGCGGCAGTGCGAGTTCATCATAAATAAACGAATCGTCGAAGTCGATCTGCTTGGCATCGTCCTTATTGTTGGCGAAGTACATCTTGTCGAGGCGCGCCCAATAGATGGCGCCCAGGCACATCGGGCACGGTTCGCACGACGTATAAATTTCGCAGCCGCTCAAGTCGAAGGTATCGAGTTTCTCGCAGGCGGCGCGTATGGCGCTCACCTCGGCGTGAGCCGTAGGGTCGTGATTGGCCGTTACACGGTTTACCCCCGTGGCGATGATGTGTCCGTCTTTGGCGATGACCGCCCCGAAAGGTCCCCCGCCGTTTGCCACGTTTTCGATGGAAAGCGCGATGGCTTTCCGCATCAATTCTTCTTCATTCATCGGAATATTATTTTCTGTTTTGGCTGCCTCTTTCTCCGATTGAGGGCCGCAAGCCGTGACCCATCCTCCCGCAACGAGCAGGAGGACGAGCCACAAGCGGCTAAGATAACTGTTTTTTCTCGAATGAGTTGTTTTTTTTGTGAAAGAAATTGCTGTCTTTTTCATCTCGTTTTATCCTCTCTTTTTGAACTCTAATGTTTCAGGAATCCAGATCTTCAACCAATCTTTTATCGGTAGTTTTTTCCCCTGCCTTTATACTTATTCTTTTTGTCTTTTTTATAACCATATCCGTAACCATAACCATAAGGCCGATATAAATAATCTACATCATTCACCACCAGTAACATGTTGTTGAGTTTATTCTCACTCATCAACTGGTTGGCAAACCTCAGATTATTTTTATTCGAATAATGAGATCGGCAAATATACACCGTTGTATCCACTACGCGGTTCAAGATAAGCGTATCGGCGACTAATCCCACAGGCGCCGAGTCGATAAGTATATAATCATATTCATTCCGCAATGTATCAATAGCTTTATCCAGCGTATTTTGCGATAGCAGCTCGGCCGGATCGGGAGGAATCGTTCCGGTTGGAATCACGTCGAAATTATCCATTACTCCCGATGGCAGGATCAGTGTGTGGATATTTTCTTCAATTCCCGCCAAATAATCCGTAATTCCCGTTTTCGAATCCAGATTCATGTATTCGAATAAATGCGGAATCCGTAAATCCAAGCCGATCAATAAAACTTTTTTCTTCAAAAGCGATAGCGTGATAGCTGTGTTCCATGCCACAAACGTCTTTCCCTCTCCTAATACGGTGCTCGTAAAGGCCATTACTTTCTTCTCAGCCCCCAGCATCGGCATCAGGTTGGTGCGCAGCATACGAAAAGCTTCATCAATTTCATGTACCGCATTTTTGTGAACAGCTATAATACTCCCCTCATAGGTTGGTATCTCTGCCAGCAAAGGCACTTTTGCTATGCGGTCTACATCTGTTTTTGTATGAATTCTATACTGTAATAAATCGAGCAGATAAATAATTGCCGCCGGCACCAACAGGCCTAGAAACAGCGCCGCCGACAGAATAACCATCGTCCGGGGCGCCACTTTACTATCTACCATTGCTTCATCCAGTACTTTCGCCTTATTGGCCGTGGCGGCTAAGGCCAGCGCATTCTCTTCACGCTTTTCGAGCAGCATCAGGAAGAGACTCGCTTTAATTTGCTGCTCACGCGAAAGCTCCATAAATTGCCGCTCTTGCGTAGGTGTGCTCTCCACCTTTCCTCCGAAAATAGTTGCCTGATTGCGCACATCCCTGCATGCAATATTCAAACTCTGTCCCACATTACGTATGGACGCGTTGATGTTAGTGCGTAAGGCGGCTAATTGCTCCTCCAGTTTCCTCATCATGGGATTGTCTCGCGTAGTACTCTGCGCCAACCGCTCCCGCTCCATGATCAGTTTGTTGTACTCATTCGTAGTGGCGGCCAGTGTGGGGTCGTTGATGCCGATGTTACTTGGAATCATCTTATTGGCGTTTGCCTCATCGTTTACATACTCATCCAGATAATCCACCATCTTTATTTGTGTTTCCACCTCTACCAGTTGTTGCTCGTAGCGCGTCCCCATTTCCATATTTTTCTGCAAGTCACTCGAAAAATTGGTCAGTCCCTGATTTTGCTTAAACTGTTCCACATCCTTTTCGGCGGTTGTAAGCTCCCTGTCGATAATTGCGATACGGTTATCGATAAACGCCTGTGTGTTGGTCGTCTCCATGTTCTTATCTTGCAGCGTATTGTTGTTATATACCTCTACCAGTTTATTCAGGAAGTCGATCCCCTTTTCGGTGTAAGGCGTGTTCAACGATACATCCAACACGGATGCATTTTGCGAAGCCTGCTGTACCGATAACGCGGAACGATAAGACTTGATGGCATCGTTAGGATTACAGATGAATATGTTTAACGGTTTATGAAACGGATTACTTCCCGGTCGGCGAGTAAAACTGATATTGCCCGCCTTGGTACACAGCAATGCCGGCAATTCTATAAATACCGTGTCGGTTTTTTCTTCTTCGATAAAGAGTGATACCGATACCCGGGGACTAGCCTCATCCATCACCAATTTTATTCCTATGGGATGACGGAGGTTCTCCAAGTTGTTTTGCTCCATATCCACAATCACCGGGCTTTTGTTGTAAAGGTCGATCTTCTTGATGTCTTCCTTCACAATGTAAGACGTATGTAATTTAAGTTGATTGATTACGGAGCGGATGGTCGTTCGGGATTGTAAGATATAAATCTCGTTGTCCAAATTTGTTACCGATCCCAAAGCCGACACTCCCTCCACAGCGTTTCTGGGGGCATACGATTGCGTCGTGCTGTTATCCTCTTTCAGGATGATGCTCGACGTCACTTTATACGTGGGGGTGGCATACCATAGATAGATGAATGCCGCGATCAAAGCCACTGTCATTCCCGCTACGATCCATTTCCAGTAGCGAACAAACAGCAACAGAATCTCCATAATCGAAATGGTGTTTTCCTCTTGCGGTTCTCCTCCATTGAACGACAAGCCCGAGGAATTTTGATTATTCTGCATAAGAAGTTATCTTTTTAAGATATTTACCACCAAACTGGCCACGGAGATAAGAATAGACGCTCCCGATATCCATAAGCTCGTCATCGCACCCACTTGGGCATTTTGCGCTTTCACCGTATTCGGTTCCACATATATCACATCGTTTTGCTGTAAATAATAATACGGTGAGAAAATGATATTTCTGTCGTTTAAATTCATCGGAATGATAATCTTGCGTCCTTCCGCATCCTCGCGAATAATCTTCACGTTATCCCTTTTTCCGTATATGGTCATATCACCAGCCATGGCCAACGCTTCGAACACACTGATTTTTTCGTTCGAAACGGTAAACGTATTGGGGCGCAGCACCTCGCCGATAACCGATATCTTGTAATTCACGAAACTCACCGTCACCACCGGGTTTTCTTTCAGATAAGGCGTTAGCAAGCCGCCGATTTTCTGTTCTGCCTGGCGTTTGGTCAAGCCCTTCAGATCGAGCATTCCCAACACCGGGAAATTAATCTGGCCGTTATTGTCCACCAGATACGTTTGCAATTGCGGCTGCGAATAGGTGCCCAATCCCGTTGTATGTGCCGGTACCGTCAGGTTGAACGGGTGTACGGATTCGGGATCGGTTGCGCTGATGCTTATGGTTAATAAATCTTTGGGTAGGATGCGGGCATCGTAAAGAATCGCTTCCTGCTGTGCATATGCTTGAGCCGAAAGTGTATCTGCACCTTGAAGATATGCCACGTTCTGCGATGATCGGCATCCTGCCCATCCGATTGTTAACAAACACAAAATAAAAAAACGAATACTTCTTATCATGAGAATTTTCTTTATCGAGAGAGTTTATTAAAAAGTAAAAATAGCTTTTTTTTAATCATTAAGCACTATTTTTTTATATTATTCCTTCTAATAAATTGTGTTGCTTTTTTATTTAATGTAGTTGAGCAGGGAACAAGGATTTTATCACAATTATTGAATCTTTTCTTAGGGATAAGTGAATCTGGCCACGGTAACGGTTTCGCCTTTGTCGTCGCTTCTTGCGGCGGAGTAGGTGAACGATGCGGAGGAAGAGAGTCCCAATTCCTTGATTTCGTCTCTCGACAGTTTGGCCGCGGCCTTATCGAAAGCGGCTTTTGCCTGCTTGTCGGTGTCGGCGTCGTCTTTTCCCGTGAATATTTGGGGCGAGAGGGGTGCGCCTTTTCCTTTCAAATACCCTTCTATGGCGGCCAAATCGCCTAATGAGCCGTTATAGCTCGATATGCCGAAACTGTAGGCGTTGTCTTTACTGGTGGTTTCTTCGCAGCCGGTGAGCAATAGAAGGCTGCATGCAAAAAGAGATAATAGTACATGTTTCATTGTTTTCATTATTGATGGATTTGTTTTTAAAAATTGAGTATGCACCGTGCCATGTCGGGACTTGACTCATTGAGATTGGTGGTGTAGCCATTACTGAAGTTCACTTCCCACGCCAAACTGTTATCGCCTTCCGACGAAGACCAATAATAATTTGTGGTGAACGCGTTGCCTCCGGCTGCTTCCAGCTTACTGTCAAAGGCTTTACGGGCAGCCGCACGGTTAGGATTATTATAATCCGGCATATTCGAAAAATCATCCCACAGGCTTGTGATTCCGCTATAACCTGCATACAGGACTTTCAATTCATTCTTAGCCGGCAGATACCATACACCTGTGGCGGATGCGTTGCTATAGGTCTCGTCTGCCTTGTTTTTGCGGTGTGCCCAGGCAAACGCCGGATAATGGGAAAACGTATCATCCTGTTTTTTTATTTGCAGAATATTCGTAAGGCCATTGCCGGTATCTGTGGCGCTTGTGGTGGAATAGATCGTCGACCAGTGCGCCTTTGTTTCATCCAGACTTACGATTTTGCCGTGGCGGCTGTCTTGCGGATCGATCCAAAAGACGATGCCTGCGGGCGCTGTTCCGCTTGCTACAACTCCCGGTGAGCGGAAGGTTACATTCGGGTCGGGGTAATAATCCCCCACTTTATATCCGCTCTGCACGTTGTCGTCATCGTGTTTGCACGAAGCAATGAGTAAGACGATAAAACCCAATAGGAATAAAATTTTTATTTTCATATTCTACCTTATATTAAATGATTCGTATATAATGATATCCTGTTAAAACTTTTTGATGGCCCGCACGCCAAATGGATAATCTCCCTTTTGCGTCTTAGCTATTTTTGTTTCTTTATTATATACCGTATAACCAATCACACTACTGATGATACTAATAAATTTTGCAAAATTCGGATCATGTTCGGTTGACGACCAATAGTATGTGGCATTCACGGCACTTCCTCCGGCGTTTGTAAACTTTGTATTCCATCCGGACGTATCCTGTTTCCATAGATCTATGAATTTCTTTATTTCGTTGATTGCGGGGAGGTACCATTCACCAGTTTCATGATTCTGATTATTCTTTTTCAAGTAGATCCAATGAAAACCCTGATAATAGTTTTGCAGGTCAGAGTTGGATTTATATTTATTGATGATGCTTTTTGTCGCGGCGGCGCCATCATTTTCATCCCTGATTCCGGCGACATCGGCATTTTTCTCATCTTTTTGCAATTTACCCCAACTGACTTCTGTTTTTTCATCCAGACTCACGATCTTGCCATGCACTCCTCTTTGATCGGTAATCTGGAATACAATCCCTTCTGCGGTTTGGGGGTTGTCCGGATCGGGATAATAGTCGCCTACTTTATACGCTCTCTGCGCCGTCCCCGTTGTCGGCGCATCGCTCGTTCCTGCCCAAATAGCGATGCCGCTCGAACTTACCGTAATACCCGTTTTGCTTACCGTAATATCGTATAGGTGATTCTTGCCCGGTTGAAAGGTTGTCGGTGAAGAGAAATTCCACTCGAATTTACCGGCGCCAGCCTTTAGTGTAATGATCAGTCTCGCGCCCGTTACATTCTCTTGCGGTATCACAATAGTCGAACTGCTCCATCCATCCGTTGCGGTGTTAGCGGTTACTGTTTGTCCGCTGTTGGTCGCTGTAAGCACACCATTTGTCAAATTCATATCGGCTGTAGTAGCGATATTGGTTACCCGAACGGTTGCACCGGTCAGATCCGGAGAACCATCGCCGGACGTCAGCGTGAAACTTAGTTTGCTCAGCACGTGCTTGAACTGCAACTCCACCGCACCGCTGTTTTTATTTTTTGACGTGGCATTGTTGCTGTACAATACGTCGATAGCCGCAGGAGTTGACTGGTTACTGATATCGACGGGATACGTATAACCTGTCAGCGGTGAATTATACGGATAATACGCGATAAAGTCTACCTTGTCGCCGTTTTGCGGATAATAGATCGTATTGGCGCTGCTAACGGGCAAGAAGCTACTGATGGCTGATGATCCGTTGTCGGCTTTGTATGCTATATTATCAGCTCCTTCGGCGATGGTTGTAGCGGATAATGGTTGTGCCTGTTTCACCATAAAAACACCCGCTTGATCGCCTGTTATCCATTCGTTGCCTCCATTAGTAGTGCGGGTATGGGATATATTGCCCGACCGGAACTCCACGGCAACGAGACCCGTGTCGACGCCCACATCGTAGTCGCTGTCGCAGGAAGCGAAAAACAATCCGCTTCCTACCAGCAGCAATATAATATTATATATAAACTTTAGCCTCATAAATAAGTCATTTTTATTTCGCAGTGCCTTGGATTGCTCCTACCGGCTCCCACGGTTCGATTTTTCCTGTTGCCTTGACTTTATTTTTCGTAAGCGTAATATTGAAGGTGTATTTCTTTCCGCTCTCGAATTCTTTGATTTCGGCGATATTGTCCAGCATCTTCCACGTATAAGTGTTGCCGCCTACGGTAAATTCCACCAAATAGGTGTCATCTATATCGTTAAATATATTGGGTGCGATAATCGCTTCGAATGTATTGTTCCCTGCATTGTAAGGGATTAATGCTTCTCCTAAGGTCAATCCTTCACCTTCGGCTTTACCTGTCTCGAAGTTGAAAATACAGGTCGTATTGACGCCTTTTATCTTTACTTCCAATCCTTGCAGGTCATCGGTCACTCCGTCGCCTTTAAGTACATTCAATACCAGTTTCGACAAAATATGATTGAACACGAGATTCACGGGCTGATTGTTTTCCTTATTAAAGCTCTTGCCGTCGTTATCGGCGCGCGCATACATAAAATCAATGGCCGACTGGTTCGTTTGATCGGTCAGGCTTATTTCATACAATTCATCCGGAAAGGGTTCTTTGTTATTTTTGTCATACGGATGATAAGCGACAAAATCGACTTTGGTATCGATATCCACCGGATAGTAGATAGGAGTCGTGGAAGTGAAAGTAGCCGATTTCCCTATCGATGTGGTTGTATAAAGAATGTTTTCTGCTTTTTCAGCTATTTCTGAGGTCGCATTCTTCACCATAAAAATACCAATGCTTTCGTTTCCATCCCACTCGTCTCCCTTAGTGCCTCCTACGCGGGTTTGTACGCCCGATATGCCCGAGGCGAAATGCACGCGCCCGTCGTTTACCTCGGGTGCCGGTTCATCCTGGTTGCAGGACGTGAATACAAATAACGCCGAAACGGCTAAAGCGAATAATTTTTTTGTTGTCATAATCTGTTTTATTGGAAGAGTTTATTAATTATTTTGTTTGTATATGCTTCTATGTATACTATGGTTGAGTTGTTGTGTATTTTTTTATATTTCCGCTGGTAAGCGTCACATTTGTTGCGGGAGTGACCGTGTAATTCCTACTATTCTTTGTCCATACAAAGCGAATGTCCATGGTTTGCGGAGGCACTAATGCCCAGCGAAAGAAGGTAAGATTAATAGTATGCCTTCGCCACATTTGAATCGTATTCTTTGTGCTTCCGGGTGTGATGCTTTGATCTGCCAAATTTATAGTACAATCTGTGATCACATTCAATAAATTTACTGCTGGTGGGGTGCTCTCATTATCATATATGGCTATTTGTATCATAGCCAAAGCATGCGAAAATGGCAAAACTACAGAATTATCACTTTTAGAAACATTCTCAAGTTTAGCCCATAAGAAATCATTTTTCTTATAATACTCACCACTATTAGACGCTTGATCTATCGGTACATTGAAAGCATAAGCATTTGGGTTGGTCATGCCGGCATCGTAAGGGTAATAGGCATAGAAACTCAGCTTGTCGCCATCATTGGGATAATACAGTGAGGTGGATGCAGTCCATGCGCCGCCGCCGTACGTCAACGCCATATTGTCGACCCAGTTGCCGGAGGCTTTTAATCCCCCATTACCCTTCACGATATATACGCCTACTTTATCGCCTGTTTCCCACGAACTGGTGAAGTCGGTAGCCGTAGCCACCTTTGTTGTAGAAGGGTCATCGTCGGCAAACAGCATGTCGAAAACAATTTCTTGAGAGGTTGTATCCACGGGCAGCTCGTCGTTTTTGTCACAGCCGGCCAGCCACACGAGGGGCAGCGCTGCGAGGATATATAGTATTCGTTGTATGTTCATACGTCTATTATTTTATATCGTTTGACTTATTCTTTTGTCTTACCATGCCGTTCCCCCGGAAGTTTCCACATTTTTCCATCCGGTGATGGAGGCGGTCATTCCGCTTTCTATCGGGGTGTGTATGTCGGCCGTGAGTTTTGTGCCGAGATGCTTGTCGCTGTTAAATCCTTTCAACAATTCCGAGAGGTCGATAGCGCCCGTATGCATCTCCCGTCCGTCGGAAAACAGAATACGCAGCGAGAGGTGTTGTGTGCCGGTGATGCCTATCAGCCGTACATTGGCGCGGAGCTTATCGCCCGTGCGGGTAAAGGCGGGCTGCACATTCAGATGGTCGCCCGAAAGTGTGCGCGTACGGATATCCAGGTTGTTGGCTATCCCGGTGAGTTGTGCTTCCACACGCGTTATGCGCTCCGGATCGCCTTCGGTGATGGTCAGTTCCATTTCGAGCAGGCGTACCTGCTGTTCCATGGCGGCCGTCACCGTGTGCTTTTCGAATATTTCGTACGAAACCTCCGTTACGGCGGTAAAAAGCCATCCCGGCAACGGTTCCACCGAGCCGTCTTTTGTACTCACCGTGGCATTCGAGCCTTGCAGCGTGATATGCTCCGCCGTGTTGTAAATAACGATCGGATACGTTCCCGTTTCCAACTCCGGCAAGTCGTTTTCGGACTCTTTGAAGGTGAGTGTCCGGCCGTCAATGTCAACGGAATACTCGGCCGGGATGTCGATGCCGGTGCCCCGGAGGGTCCAGTCGGTGTGCAACGAAGCGGTCGACGTCGTCGGCAGGTCTTTTAAAGGAATTTTCGCGCAGGCCCCTTGCAGCAGTAAGGCAAGAAGAACGAAGGCATACAGCGCGTTTTTATAGAATGAGTTCATTTTTTATAGATTAAGAGTTTGTTTTGCGAATAAAACAGTCCGGTCAATTTATTTTCCATACGAGGGCGATGGTGGCCCCAACAGGCCCCCAGTAATTCCGCTCTTTGAGCGATTCCTGACGGTAATAGGTATTCTCGACCGAACTATATTTCTCTCTGTTATAGAGGTGCAGATACCCGAGGGTAATGCCGGTATCGACCAACAGGTTTTTGTTGCAATACCATTGTTTGCCGAGTGCAAGACCGCCTCCCTGATAGTTCCCCTGCCGTCCGGAATAATTATACTCGCCGATGATATAGGCCGCTCCGCCGTAAAACGCTTTTTGTGCGCCCGTATAAAGACGTAGTTGAGGCGATACATGCCATAGCCTCCAAAATAGTTTGTTCTTGCCTGCATCGAAGTGGGTGAACGCTCCGTCTACCAATAGCCCGACCGATTCCGTGGGTTTGTATTCCACACCCGCATTGGCTATAAGAAAGGTCGAAGGCAACACATGGGTGCGCAGGCTGAGGCTGCCTTTTGAAAAGACCGGCATGGTGTTGCCTTCGGGGTGGTTGTTGGCGTTGTCTTGCGCCGAAGCTGTATGGAAACAGAGCAGTAACCCTAAAAAAATAGGTAATACCGGATAGATTTTCATGCTGTTTATACTCTAATTGATTTTTATCTTTAACCGCTGCAAACATAAGGGGAAAACCTTGAACATCGTGTGACAAATCGTCTTTTGTTGTGACAAATCGCTTTTGTTATCCGTTTTTTACATATATTTGCTTTCGATTTTGGATGGGTCGGAATAACCTTCCCCTTTTTTATACCTCATAAGTGGCAAGACATGAGAACTCTGTTTTTATTCATAGCGGCGGGTCTTTGTGTGTGGATGCCTGTTTTGGCCGATGAAAATGAACTGCCCGACAGTATCATCACCATAGAGCATACCTACCAATATTGCGTCTCCGATCCCGAAAAGGCGCAGGCTATCATGGATGAATTGATGGTGCGCCGGCAAGACAAGGACTGGGAGCTGGACTGGTGCCAGGCTGATTTGTATTATAATACGGGAAAGTACCGCTTGGCTTTGTTCTTTTTCGAGAAAACGGCGGCCTATAAAGCGGTGAATACGGTACCTTCATTATATATGGGCTTGTTGAGCACGATGATGGAGTGTTATCGGATGAACAACGATCTGGAGAAAGCCATGCAGACGGCTCTTTCGTTGATGGATATTGCCAAAGCTTTGGATGATGACGCCGAAACCGGACGGGCGTATATGTTTATGGGCATCATTACGCTTCGACAGAAAAACGCTCTACTGGCTAAGCACTATTTTGCGCAAGCCGAAACGCATCTCAAAGCCTCTGAAAACAGCGAATATCTTTATCACTTTTACTTGACCGTTGCTAACTTGATGGATGAGAAAGGGGACTATATTCTTGCCGCTGACTACCTTAAAAAAGCGCGTGAAGGTTTGGAAGCGATGGAGAAAAACGATGCCGGCCTCTCGCTGCCGGAGGGGCAGATAGCGTATGAATATGGGCGCCTGCATGCCTTGGCGAGTGATATTTTCGCTAAATCGGGACGTAAACAAGAGGCCGCCGGGGCGTATGAGGCTTTTCTGGCTTCGCCCTATTCCGCCGATGACAGAACCCGCATTCATATTGTTCCTTATTTATTGAAATCGGAAAAATACGACGAAGCGCTGGCCATTTCTCTTCGTCGAGTCGATCAGTTGAGGGCCGATACGGATACCATCGGTGAAGATATGGCTGCTGCATTGCGTTATTTGATAGAGGCGTATCAAAAGACGGGCCAATTTTCCGACGCTTTATATTATGCGCAGTTGGGCTTGTCGCTCCATAAAGCCATTCGCCAAAAAGACCGTGAAAATACGGCGCTTGAGTTGGCCACATTGTATCAGGTGCAGGAGAAGGAAGAGTTGCTCCTTATGCGCGAAGCAACAATAAAACGCAGAAGCTTTTTACTGCTGCTTTCTTCTCTGATTGCGCTGCTGGCTATTGCGGCTGTCGCGCTGGTCGTGCGCAGCATTAAGCGCACCGAAGAGAAAAACCGGGTCATGGTGAGCCGGATAAAAGAATTACAAAGCTGCAAGCAGAAACTCGACGCCCTGGAGAAGCAAATGCCGGCCCTTGCCGCGTTTTATCCTTCGGATGGATCTTCCGGAGCCGATGCGTCAAAAAACGGATTTGCCGAATTGTTTGCTTTGGCCGATCAAAAAATAAAAGAACAAAAACTCTATCTCAAGTCGGATTTGACGCGCGATGAACTGGCGCTTTCTTTAGGGATAAAGAAAAGCGATTTTAGCCGTGCCGTGAACGAATGCGCCGGATTCAGTTTTACCGATTATATCAACAACCTGCGTCTGGAAGAAGCCTTACGATTACTGGAAAAATCCGATAACTTGTGCATTGAGGCTATTGCCGAGGATTCGGGCTTTGGTTCGGCACGCAGCTTTTACCGGCAGTTCAAGAGTAAATACAGTATGTCGCCGGCCGAATATCGTAAATGGGTCAAGTGACTTTGGCGTTGTTTTTCTTGGAGAAAAGAGGAAGTCTGTATTTATTTTATACCTTTGCCGGTATCTTTATCTTTGTTGCGAAGATGAATAATAATATAATAATACAATGACTTTTTTTCAGAAATTATTCCGAGCACACTCATATTCTGGCATATCCGAAATATTATTTGCTGTGTTTGTAACGGCGGTGTTCGTATCGTTCTCTTCTTGTCGGAAGGAATCGCTTCCTTCTCCCCCTGAGCCGAAAGTCAAATCTCCGGAACTTTTCACGTATGTGTACGTCGATTCTCAGGTTCTCGATTTCCGTCGTATTCAGGGCCAAAAGACCGAGAAGTTCTCCAAAGAAAATATTACGGATCTCTTTGGACGTCGTGTCGAATGGGCGACTCCCCAAAAGATTCAGTTGACGAAAGATTCAATTGTTATCCAAAAGAAAAACGATATCGAAGAAAAATTCAAATATAAATGGGACGGAAATGACTTATTGCTTCTTCGTTCCGATCCTGAACAATGGCTGTATGCCGGTGAAAAGTTCGATGAGGAACGGTTCTTCATCAATACCGGCTTCTTCATCGAAAGGAGCGCCGACAGTCAACGATTTCTTTCCAATATAGGGCAGGACTATTCGCTTGTTTCTTACGAAGGCCTCCCCTCCACTTCTGATGATAAGGCGGCATCTTCCTATGTGTGGTTGCAAATGCATTTCATCTTTAAGAAAACAACCGATAATCAATAACCGAACGTTTTAAGCAAAATGAAAATAAAGTACATTCTTTTTTTGTCGATACTGATGGTCAGGGTGCCGGGTGTTGTCAAAGCTCAATATCATACATCGATCGGATTCGGCGTGAAAAATCCGGGCCAACTGTTTATCGGCGCGATTTTTGAGCCCGCAAGTATCAACGAAAAAAGCTATCGTATGGTCGATGTGCCGCTGAATGATATAAAAGTAGCCGTCACGAGTATTCCCTCTCTTACCTTCGATTTCCGTCCTTCCTATAAGGCCATGGCGGATTCATTATCAAATAGATTAAAAGATACGAAAGGGTTTTCGCAAAGTGAAAGTTTCTCCTATAATTCGATCGAATTGTCTTCTTACCGGCAAGTGTCTCTTGCTTTCGGGCAAGACGTAGACCCCGCGGTCTATTTCCATCTTCCGACGGAGTGGAAAACCAAAAAAACGCTTCTGATGGTCGATATCACGCAAGTGTTCTTTTCTGTCATAATGGATTATCCCTGCCCGTCGCTGACTAACGATGAAGCCACCCTCACCCGTGCCGGGGAATTGGTCTATGTCAATTCGCTGCAATACGGACGGAAAGCAACGGTGCTGGTCGAATCCGATTTGCCGTATGATGTTGTCCGTCGGGCTGTTTCAGAGGCGCTGGCTCTCGAGAAAGGGAACGCGGCCTTGAGCGAAAAAACGCAGTCGGTATTAGCGAATTGCGTTATCCGAACCCTGTTAATGGGACAAAAAGAATTACCGCCGGCCGATTCCGATAATCCTTTGGAATTCGTCATGGATTATTTCAGGAAAGAGTTTACCGGAGAGGATTTCGGCGAACCTATTCAATTTACGGCAAACCATTTGGATACGAATGGCGTTTTTCAGAATGTCTATTCAAAAAGAGATTAGCCGATACTCCGTTTGACGGAAAGATAAACTTTTGTCGAAGGGAAACGTTTACTATACATTCATTTAAACAAAATATTTTATCTTTGTACGGACATATTAATCAAACACAAACAGAACAATGAAAAATTTTAAGTACATTCTTTTGATACTGATTGCAGGTGCTTCTCTTTCGAGTTGCGGATATAACGCCATGGTGGAGAAGCAGGAATCGGTTACGGCACAGTGGGGAAACGTGCAAAATGCCTATCAACGGCGTGCGGACTTAATCCCCAACCTGGTAGCGACCGTGAAAGGCTATGCCGAACATGAGCAGGAAACATTTACGCAAGTCACCGAAGCCCGTTCGAAAGCAACCCAGATTACGGTCGACCCCGAGAATCTGACCGAAGAATCGCTTCAGCAATATCAACAGGCGCAGGGCGAATTGAGTTCCGCCATCGGACGCTTGCTGTTGATTCAGGAAAATTATCCGGAGTTAAAGGCGAATCAGAATTTCTTGGGATTGCAGGATGAACTGGCCGGCACCGAAAACCGTATATCGGTAGAACGGAATAAATTCAATCAGTCCGCGCAGGATTATAATCGCTATATCCGTCAGTTCCCGAGGGTGATTTATGCCGGATGGTTCGGCTTTAAACCCAAAGGATATTTTCAGGCGAGCGATGCTGCACAAACGGCCCCGCAAGTACAGTTCTGACAATTTATATTGGCAGAAAAACTTCTCAATCCATAAAGAAAAATGTTGAAAAAACAAGCGTTGGAGCAGATTTCTGCAGCCATCAGGGCGGCCGAAAAGCAAACTTCAGGAGAGATAAGGGTGTGTATTGCCGCCTCGTGCAAAGGTGAGCCGCTGGACGCCGCTGCGGCTAAGTTTCGCAGTTTGAAGATGCACGTCACGCAATGGCACAATTCGGTGTTGATTTATGTTTCTCCCACCGACCATAAAGCGGCTATTGTCGGCGACAGCGGCATTAACCGCATCGCCACGGAAGGCTTTTGGGAAGAGACGTTGCAGGAGATGCTTTTGTTTTTTCGGCAAGATAAGATTGTGGAGGGCATTTGCCGGGCGGTGGAAAAAACCGGAGAATTGATACGGGTGGCTTTTCCGGTCGAAAAAGACGATATAAACGAATTGAGCGATGAGGTTATTATTGAAGAGTAAGTTTTTTCTGACGGTAGGATTCTTCCTCTGGTGTGCGTCGTTTGTATCGGGACAGGATATTCCCGAACCGATGTCGCCGCCACGGTTGGTAAACGATTTCGCCGGTATCTTTTCTTCCGTAGAACAGCAAGCGCTCGAACAAAAACTCTTGGCTTATAACGATTCGACTTCCACGCAAATTTATGTCGTTACCGTCGGCGATCTGAAAGGATATGCCATATCGGATTTTGCTTTTCGCCTGGGGGAAGAGTGGGGCATAGGCCAGGCCGATAAAGATAACGGTGCGGTTATCCTCATCAAACCCAAAAACGGCGATAGTCGCGGGCAGGCCTTTATTGCCACCGGATACGGACTGGAAGCTCTCATCAATGATGCTTTTGCCGGCCGTATCGTGCGTAATGAAATGATCCCTTATTTTCAGGAGAATGATTATTTCGGCGGTGTGAATGCGGCAATCGATGTGATGATTGCACGCCTTTCCGGAGAATATGATGCCGATGAAGAGGATTCGGAAGGCAAGATTCCGCTCGTAGCAATTATCATTATTGTTTTCTTTTTAATCCTTTTCCTGCGGATATTTTTCGGCGGCGGTGGCGACCAGCATATCGACGGCGACGGACATCATCGCGGCGGTGGCGGTCCGATATTCATACCGCCTGTCTTCGGTCGTGGTAGTGGCGGCGGATTTGGCGGCGGCGGATTTGGCGGAGGTTTTGGGGGTGGTGGCTTCGGCGGCGGAGGCGGCGGAAGTTTCGGTGGCGGCGGCGCCGGGGGAAGCTGGTAAAAAATGGAGAATGGACAATGCTTATAACAGTTCTTGGGCCAACGGCCAGCGGAAAGACGTCCTTTGCAACGCAATTGGCATATCGTGTCGGAGGCGAGATAATCAGCGGTGATTCACGGCAAGTGTATCGAGGCATGGATATCGGCACCGGCAAAGACTTGTCGGATTACACGATTGAGAGTGTTGAAATTCCCTATCATCTTATCGACATTCGCGATGCGGGAGATAAATATACGCTTTATCACTATCAGCATGATTTCCACCGGGTGTATGCCGATATCGTCGCACGCGGCAAAACACCTGTTTTGTGCGGAGGAACGGGCCTGTATATCGAATCGGTTCTGAAAGGATATCATCTTCCCGATGTGCCTGCCAATACGGCATTGAGGCATTCGCTCGAGGGGAAGTCGTTGCCCGAATTAGCCGGTATTTTGCGAGGATATAAAACGCTGCATAATACGACGGATATCGACACGGAAAAGCGGGCGATCCGGGCTATCGAGATTGCCGATTTCCAGGCAAGGCAAGTTGTAGGCGTGTGCGATTTCCCGGCATTGGAAAGTGTTATTTTCGGTATTCATATCGATCGCGAGGAAAGACGGGCGCGCATTACCTCACGCCTCCGCTCGCGGCTGGAAGAGGGGATGGTTCAGGAAGTGGAGCGATTGCTCGCCGGCGGCCTGACAGCCGAAGACCTCCTTTATTATGGTTTGGAATATAAATATCTTACGCTTTATGTCATCGGGCGGTTGTCTTATGGCGAAATGTTTTCGCAACTCGAGACGGCCATTCATCAGTTTGCCAAGCGGCAAATGACCTGGTTTAGAGGAATGGAACGCCGTGGATTTACCATCCATTGGATCGAAGCGTCTCTTCCGATGTCTCAAAAGTTGGAGAAAGCGTTTTCTTATCTCGATGGACTGAAAGATAGTTAAGCGATTTTGAGGTGCTGAAAGAGAAAAATCGTATTTTTGCATCTCGAAACGGATAAAGCCGGTCGCTTCTCTCCGTTTCGGTTCACTCAGACGATTCATTATTTATAGATAAAATGATTAAAGGTCAATTCCCTGTAGAAAAGTTCCAATCGATAGAAACTCCTTTTTATTATTACGATATCGAGTTATTGCACAAGACGCTCGACACCGTTAAAACGGCGGTAAAGGATAAAAACTTCCACGTTCATTATGCCGTTAAGGCGAATGCCAATCCCCGGATATTAAAAGCAATAGCCGCTTACGGATTCGGGGCGGATTGTGTCAGCGGGAATGAAGTCCTCCGCGCCTTGGAGTGTGGCTTTGATGCCTCGAAGATTGTGTTTGCCGGTGTCGGTAAGACGGATAAGGAAATCCGTATCGGCCTCGATAACGATATTTTTTGCTTTAATGTAGAATCGTTGCCTGAGTTGGAAGTCATTGAAACGCTTGCTTCCGAAAAAGGGAAGACGGCGCGTATTGCTTTACGGATCAATCCGAATGTGGATGCCCATACCCATAGTTACATTACTACGGGATTGCAAGAGAACAAGTTCGGCTTGAATGAACGCGATCTGCCGAAAGCCTTGGAAATGATCGGGGCGTATTCGCATATCGAGTTAATCGGCATTCATTTTCATATTGGCTCTCAGATTACCGACTTGTCCTCGTTTGAGGACCTCTGTGTAAAAGCTATTGAGTTTCGGCAGCGGTTAAAGAGTTGGGGAGCGGTTCTGCCGTTGATAAATGTCGGTGGAGGGTTAGGAATTAATTATCAACATCCCAATCATTATCCTATCGCCGATTTCGAATCTTACTTCCGGTTATTCGAGAAGTATCTCACAATGGATGACGGGCAAGCGTTGCATTTCGAATTGGGACGTTCGATGGTGGCTCCTTGCGGTTCCCTCATCACCCGTGCTACCTATATAAAAGAGGGAATCAATAAAAAATTTCTGATTGTCGATGCGGGAATGACCGATTTAATTCGTCCTGCTTTATATAAAGCTTTTCATCACATTGAGAATATCGGTTCCGATCAAGAATATACCACCTACGATGTGGTCGGCCCGATTTGTGAGTCGAGCGATGTGTTTGCGCAGGATATTTCTTTAAACGAAGCGAAAAGGGGTGATTTAATCGCTATTCGGTCGGCCGGGGCGTATGGAGAGGTGATGGCTTCTCACTATAATTGCCGGGAGCTTCCGAAATCGTACTTCTCCGATTCTCTATAAATATAAAATGGATTTTTCAACTATTTCTTTTTCCGGGTTCTCTGTTATAGAATGGAGTCTTGTGAGCGCATTGCTTTTCTTCTTTCTGACCCAATTATTTTTTTCTTTTTTCTTATATAGAAAGCCGTATGCGCATGGACAAAAAAATTCTCATCCGGATGAGGAGGGTATTGAGTGGCCGGGTGTATCGGTGATTATCTCCTCACGGGACAATTCGGAAAATTTGGCTAAGAATCTTCCGGCTATTCTGGAACAGGATTATCCGCGCTTCGAAGTGATTGTCGTCAATCGCGGCTCGACCCTCGAGACGGATTTACTTCTCCAGTCGCTCGAACAAAAATACGAGCACCTTTATCATACGTATGTCCCTGCGGAAGCGGAAAGAGTAAATGAAAAGAAATTAGCGCTGATGTTAGGCATCAAAGCGGCTAAGAATGATATTCTACTTTTTACCGAAGCGTATTGTAAACCTTGTTCCGACCAATGGATTAAAGCGTTTGCCCGCGAGTTTATCAAAGGAAATGATATTGTTCTCGGCTATTGTAAGCTGCATATAAAGAAAAAGTGCGCCATGCGGCATTTTATATTATTTGATAATCTGATTTACAGCCTCAAATATTTGTCCATGGCTTTACGGCATAAACCCTTTATGGGGAATGGCCGCAATATGGCATACCGGAAGCAACTATTCTACAAGGCGAACGGCTTTTCGTCGGTTTTAAATATGAATGACGGGGAGGACGACCTTTTTGTCAATCGCGTCGCGACTTCTGATAATACGGGAGTCGTTGTTTCACCCCAAAGTATGACGGAGTCCGACACGATAACGAGCTTTGCCGATTGGAAAATGTTTAAATCGAGATATATTTACGGGAGGCATTTTTATAAAGGGGGGGCTTCTGCTTTTTGGCGTTGGGAGACACTTTCGAAATATGCTTTTTATGTGTTGCTGCTGGGAACATTGATCTGGAGTTTCTTAAACGGAAACGGTCTCTTGTTTTTGTTGGCGGTTCTTCTTTTTGTCGGGAGGTATGGTTCCCAACTTATCCTTTTGAATAAAAGCAGTAAATGGTTCGATGCCGGAAAGTTTCATATTAATTTGCTGTTTTTCGATCTTTTTCAGCCTGTCAGTAATATTCGGCTTAGAAAATATGCCAAAGGGAGGGGGCATAATAAAAGGTATTGGTCTTATTAAAAGGTGCCATTTTGTCATTGTACAAACTTTTGTAATAGATAAATGGGTTAAAGCGGGTTAATCGCTTACTCTTTCCGTTAAAAGTGTTAAAAAGTAAAATCCAAAGAGAATTATTGTATGTTTTTTGTTCTATATTTGCGAAACTAAAAATGTTAAAACGAACATTCTAAAACAGTTTAATATGAACATAGGAAATACAAAAAACTTACTCGTTATCATTGTGGTGGCGATACTCAGTTCCGTGGTAACTCTTTTGGGTTACAATGCCATAAATAAGAAACAGTTGCCTTTTGGAAATCAATCGGACAATTCTCTTTCCATGGTGGATGTCGGCGAATATGCGACATCATTTAAGCAGGATCCGAATGTGACATTGACCAACTTGACGACAGCCGAAGGGTATCCCGATTTTACGGAAGCTGCGGCCCGTTCGGTAAACGGTGTCGTGCATGTCAAAACAAAATCGATAAGCCGACAGGAATACATTAATCCGTTAGATTTGCTTTTTGGATTCGGCGGTCGCGATTTTCAATACGGAGAGCCCCGTGAACAGTTAGGCTTCGGATCCGGCGTAATCATCTCGAAAGACGGTTACATTATTACGAACAATCACGTAGTGGCCAATGCTACCGAAGTGTCGGTTTCTTTAAACGACAATAGGGAGTTTATCGCCAAGGTTGTGGGCACCGACTCGCAAAGTGATATCGCTTTATTAAAAATCGAAGGAGATAATTTCCCGTATCTCACGTTCGGCAATTCCGATGCTTTGAAGGTCGGCGAGTGGGTATTGGCGGTTGGCAATCCGTTTAATCTCACTTCTACTGTGACGGCCGGTATCGTAAGTGCCAAAAACCGCTCTAATGTCGGAGACGGTAGTTTAGGCATTCAGTCTTTTATTCAGGTCGATGCGGCTGTAAACCGGGGAAACAGTGGCGGAGCATTAGTAAATACAAAAGGGGAATTAGTGGGAATTAATACGATGATTTATTCTTCAACGGGAGATTTTACCGGTTATGCATTCGCCGTTCCTATTTCGATCGCAGGAAAAGTGGCTTCTGATTTAAAGGAGTTCGGAACCGTACAACGTGCTATGTTGGGGATTTCCGTTCCCAATATTGAAGAGATTCGGCGGCGAGATCCTGATAAAGCGCGTGAGTTATCTCAAATAAAAGGGGTTTTGGTAGAAGATTTCAGTGATCGTAGTGCTGCCAAAGCTGCCGGTATCGAGAAAGGGGATATTCTTACGGCTATTAATAATGTACCTATCCGTAATTTTGCCGAATTGCAAAGCCAGTTGAATCGATATCGTCCCGGCGATAAAATTAAAGTGACGGTCGATCGTAAAGGAAAGGAACGTTCGTTTACCGTAGAACTTAAGAATGATGAAGGAAATACCGAAATAATGCGTGGTTCCGATGGCGTGCAACTGTTAGGCGCGGATTTCAAAGAGGTTTCGGTCGATAAGAAACGTCAATTAGGAATAAGTAGTGGTGTGGAAGTCGTTTCGGTTCAGAATTCGGGCCTTTTCAAAAAAGGAGGAATCAATAAAGGCTTTATTATTATGAGGATTAATAATGCGCCTGTCAATAATGAGGGGGATATTTCACGAATCGTAGCGGCCACATCTACCCGCGAAGATAAAGTGATATTGATAGCTGGTTTCTATCCTCCCAATGGAAGAACCCAGTATATACCGATTGATTTGACCCGGAAATAAAGCCTTGGCGTTAATTAGAGTTAATAAGGTGGATTTACGTAACAAAAATAGCTTATTCGGTGTTTGTATAGCAAAGGATTCGGCAATATTGCCGTTTCCTTTGATATTTTGCGGGGAATAAATAATCTTTTTTTCGTCATGATTAAAAAAATGATTAATTTTGCACCCCCTTTTAGACAGGAGAACGATTATAGAAGATGAGACAATTAAAGATAACAAAATCGATTACAAATCGCGAAAGCGCTTCTTTGGACAAATATCTTCAGGAAATTGGACGTGAAGATTTGATTACAGTAGAAGAAGAAGTGGAACTCGCTCAGGCTATTAAGAAGGGTGACAGGCAAGCTCTTGAAAAATTAACGAGAGCCAACCTTCGATTTGTCGTATCGGTGGCTAAGCAATATCAGAATCAAGGATTAAGCTTGCCGGACCTTATTAATGAAGGAAATCTGGGCCTTATTAAGGCTGCCGAAAAATTTGATGAAACCCGTGGATTTAAATTTATCAGTTATGCTGTTTGGTGGATACGTCAATCTATCTTGCAGGCGTTAGCCGAACAGTCGCGTATTGTCAGGCTTCCGTTGAATCAAGTGGGGTCATTAAATAAAATAAATAAGGCTTTTCAGAAATTCGAACAGGAAAACGAACGCCGTCCTTCTGCCGAAGAACTCGCGAATGAGTTGGATATATCGGTCGATAAAATAACCGATTCTCTGAAAGTTTCAGGACGCCATATCTCTATGGATGCTCCCTTTGTCGAAGGAGAGGACAATAGTTTGTTGGATGTTTTAGTGAATGACGATGCTCCCATTGCCGATCGTACGCTTATTAACGAGTCTTTGCAAAAAGAGATTGACCGAGCTTTATCTACTCTTACGGAAAGGGAAAGCGATATCATTAAAATGTTTTTCGGTATCGGTTGTCAGGAAATGACCCTCGAGGAGATTGGAGATAAGTTCCAGTTGACGCGCGAAAGAGTAAGACAGATTAAGGAAAAGGCCATTCGTCGTTTGAGGCAGGATTCGAGAAGTAAACTACTGAAAAGTTATCTGGGATAAGGGTTGTAGCCTATTAAAAATAAGGGTTTACAGCGGTACGGATTGTGAAAAAACGCCTAAAACCTGTGTATTTTTCAGTTTTTTCACCTGAAAACAAGAATATATAGAAATTAAGTTTTATATTTGTAGCCTAAATATTACCTATTTATGTTGGAATAGGTTGACAGATAAAGAGAATGGTTCTGAATTATTGAATTCTTGACGAACTTTTTTATAGCATAAACGTTATAAGAAAGACAAATACGAAAAAATAGACAAACGTAACAGAACAAATAAATATTATCGAGTAATTGTAATAAAATGTTTAATTAGAATTTAAATTTATGAAAAAGTTTAGTTTACTTTTAATTTCTGCTCTTGTTGCATTTAGCATAAGTGCGCAAGAAGTACAAAATGTTTCTCATGGTACAGTGTACCTGAAGAACAAAGCGAGTGACAATTGGTTTTTAGGTTTAGGCGGAGGTGTAAACACCTACAATATGAAGAAATTTGACAACCTCGGCGACCGTCTCGGTTGGCAAGGACAAATAAGCTTGGGCCGTTGGAATTCTCCGGTTTGGGGTGGTCGTTTGGTTATCGATGCCGGTGAGCCTGTTACCAATTATGAAACGGACGCAAAAGTGAAATGGGCCGGAGCTCATTTAGACCTGCTGTACAACTTCACAAATGCAGTATTGCCTTACAATCCTGAAAGAGTGTATAGCTTTATTCCTTATTTGGGTGTAGGTTATGCGTATGGTATGAACGAATGGTTTAAAAAACCCAATGCGGACAACGATTTGTTCAAAGGACAGAATCAATCATTGACGTACAATGTTGGTATCATCAATAACTTCAGATTGGGACGTAATGTAAGCCTTTTCCTTGAAGTAGGATACAGATTGTTCCAAGAATCATTTGATAATTCGGCTACTCCCGCAGGTGATTACGAATATGACGGAATGCTTTCCGTATTAGGAGGTATCCAATTCGGTTTAGGTGGAAAACAAGAGTTCACTTCTGCTGAACTGTTGGATTACAACTTAATCAACGACCTGAACAGCCAAATCAACAGATTGCGTTCTGAAAACGAACAACTGAGACAAAGACCGGAATCTTGCCCCGAATGTCCTGAAGTTGCTCCTCAGCCCGTTGCTGAAGAATCAGTTTATGTTCCTAATGTTGTATTCTTCCGTATCAATTCATTCAAAATTGACAAGGGCCAACAAGTTAGCGTATACAATACTGCTGAATACTTGAAAGCGAATACGGATGCAAAAGTTAACATCGTTGCTTATGCTGACAAACAAACAGGTACTCCGGAATACAACTGGTCTCTTTCTGAAAAACGTGCTAAAGCTGTTGCTGACGCGTTGATCAATGAATATGGAATTGACAGTAGCCGTATTTCTGTAGACTGGAAAGGTGATACCGTACAGCCGTATGCAGAAAATGACTGGAACCGTGTAGCTATCTTCTTCGCTGAATAAGCATAGAAAATAAGATTACCATAATAAAAAAAGCATCTCTTTTAAAGAGGTGCTTTTTTTTGTGAAAAGAATTTACCGAAGGTGTCGCTTGGAGCGACGCCTTCGGTTATAATTATTCTTTGATATAGATGCGTTTTACACGGGGAGATATTGCCGTAAGAATTTCATAAGGAATCGTGCCGATATTATCCGCAAGCTCAATTACAGAGAGGTCTTCTCCGAAAATAATCACCGCATCTCCTTCATGAGCACTGATATCGGTTACATCGACCATGCAAAGATCCATGCATACGTTGCCGACGATGGATGCCAGTTGGCCGTTTATTAATACCTGACCTTTCCGATTACCGAATTGGCGGTTCAGTCCGTCGGCGTATCCTATGCGTATGGTCGCTATCCGTGCGTTCCGGTTCAGTTCCTCTTTACGTCCGTATCCGACTGTTTCATGGCGGGGGATATCTTTAATCTGTAAAATTGTCGTTTTTAGCGTACATACATTTTTTAATCCGGGTAATCCGCTGGCGCTTACTCCATACAGTCCGATACCTAAACGCACCATATCCCATTGTGCTTCCGGAAAACGTTCTATTCCCGCAGAGTTTAGTATGTGCTTGTAGATTCGATAGCCAAGCGCGTCCTGAATGCTTTCGGCCGTCTTTTTTAGTGTTTCGATTTGATGACCGGTGAAATCGTCAAAAATCCAACTCTCGCTGGCCGAAAGGTGTGAAAAAAGCGACCGTACTTTCAACGCTTTTTGTTCGTGCAAGATGTTCACCAATTGAGGAAGCTGCTCGGGAAGGAATCCCAACCGGTGCATTCCGGTGTCGATTTTTATATGTACGGGGTAGTCGGTCACTCCCCTTCGATCGGCTTCTTTAATAAAAGATTCCAGAATGCGGAAATTATACACTTCGGGTTCCAGATTGTTGGAGAATAGTTCTTCGAAGCCGTTTACTTCCGAATTCAATACGATCGTCGGGATGGAAATCCCTGCATTCCGCAAGGCAATCCCTTCTTCGGCAACCGCAACAGCTAAATAATCGCACCGGTGATATTGTAATGTCTTCGCCACTTCAACGGCCCCCGTGCCGTAGGCGTTAGCCTTTACCATACAAACGAGTTTCACCTCGGGCGAAAGTTTCGATTTATAGAAGTTGAAATTATGGACCACCGCATCCAAATCGACTTCCATGACGGTTTCATGCGGCCGTTCTTCAATCAGCGCATTGATTTGCTCAAAGTGATAGGCGCGGGCGCCCTTCAACAGAATTAATTCGTTGTGGAAATTTTTCCATTTTTGTGATTGAATGAATGCCTCCGTTGAAGGAAAAAACAGTTTCTCTTGCACTCTAAAGGCGCCGGCATTTTCGGAAATGTTTTTGCCGATACCGATAATTTTTTCGATGCCGCGTTTTTGCACCATTCCCGCCACTTCTTGGTAAAGCGCTTCGGATGAGATTCCCGATTGTAAGATATCCGATAAAATCAGCGTTTTTTTCAGCGGGCGATCCATCTTTCGTTGTTGCTGAAAATCCAATGCAATTTCGATGGAATTAATATCCGAATTATACGTATCATTAATGATGAGACAATCCTTTTTTCCCCGGCGGACATCCAGTCGCATGGCTACGGGTTCGAGTTTCTTCATTCTCTCCGATATCGTTTCGGGTGAAACGTGCAGATAAAGCATTACCGCTAAGCAGTCAATGGCGTTTTCGATGGAAGCCTGATCGGTAAAGGGAATCGCGAATGCATGATTGAAATGCAAAAAAGAATAATGGATAATACTCTGAAATTGATTCTTTTCGATTTTAAAAATATACAGCGGCGCATCTGTGTTGTCAGACGACCAAGCGAAGGATTTTTGCGACAATACCGATAAATTGACACATTCGTCAATCATTTTATCGTCTTCTTCATAGACAAACATCTCGCAATTTGTAAACAGTTCGAGTTTCTCCATACATTTTTGTTGGATGCTTTCGAAGTTTTCCTGATGCGCTTTGCCGATATTTGTCAGAATGCCCATGGTCGGCCTGATCACCGGTTCGAGATGCTCCATTTCGTCGGGTTGCGAAATTCCGGCTTCGAAGATACCGATTTGCGTTTGTTCATTCAATTGCCAGACCGATAGCGGAACTCCAATTTGTGAATTGTAGCTGCGCGGCGAACGTACTATATTATAGTCGTCCTGCAATAGCTGATATAACCATTCTTTCACAACCGTTTTGCCATTGCTTCCCGTAATACCGATAACCGGGATGTCGAATTTTCGCCGGTGATGAGCCGCGATCTTTTGCAATGCTGAGAGCGGATTTTTCACTTGAAAAAAATTGGCATCCGAAAACGGCGTCCACTCTTTCCATTTTTTAGAAACGATAAAGTTTCGAACGCCCGATTGATATAAATCGGTAATAAATTGATGAGCATCATTATTTTTCGACTCCAATGCAAAGAATAGCGATTTCTCGGGATCGGACAGTTTGCGGCTGTCGACTAGTAGAATAGAGATTTCAGAAGGAATTATATTTTTGTCTGAAACTCCCAATATCGATGCAATTTCAGTAATTGAATACGTCATAATTATCAAACTTGTTGATGGGTTAGTAGTAAATCTATATCATCGATCTCTTTTGTACAAGTAATAAAAGGATACTTGTTTGAAAAGAGACGCAATTTATCGCGTGTGAGTAGAAGAAAGTCCCGGTAGGACTCGTTTTCAGGGTGCAGCGGACGATGATTCAACGCTTTCCGTATGGTTTCCCATTCCTGTATAATCTCCTTGGTCGATGCTGAAAAATAAGTGTCCGAAAACCGCTCCCAGATATAGTCGATGGCGAGGTTCGACGGATGAAGCATATCACCGGCATAAAAGCGGTAATCGCGGAGTTCATCCATCATGATTTCGTAGGCGGGGAAATAGAACACATTGCCGCCAAAACGCTCCATCAGGGCCTCGACCGATACCTGAAGAATCGATTTGCTCACCGTGTTTTCATGAGCCCCGTCTTTCCAGTGTCGTATAGGGCTTACGGTGAAAATAATTTTTATTTCCGGGTTTATTTCTTTCAGCAGGGCGATCAAATCCGACCAGTCATCCTTAATTTCTTGCATCGATAAGCGTTTCCTATCGAATGCCTCGGCCGGAAACTTGTGGCAATTATTCACCACTTCGCCGGTTTCTTTCCAGTAATAAGCATAGGCCGTGCCGAAGGTGATCAAGAGTATTTGTGCCTGACGGATAAAATCGGCCGCTTCATTAAAGCGCTGCTGAATGGTGTCGAGACAAGCCTGTTTGTTTGTGCTCGAAAACGAACCGTGATGCATCAGGCTGCAATAAAGTCCGCGATGAGCAAGCAGGTCGGCGTCGGTAAATCCTTTTCGTTGTAGCAGCCGCCGGATGGATGAGGATATGGATGACGGGTTGTAAGAAATGCCGAACGGATTCATGTCGATAGGAAACTTGCTTTCTATCAACTTAGCCCCGATGTTTTCGGAGAAACACGATCCGAAAAGCATTCCTTTCGTGGTGTGCCCGATGGAGAAGCCGGGCGGTGAAATCGTTATGGGTGTCCTGAAATCCATTACTCATTATTTTTACACAAATGTAGCAATAAAGGCGGTCAGGGTGGATATATTATCGTATATATTTTGTGAAATAAAACGGAGAGAAACGGGAGGTATATAAAAAAGGAAAGGTTGTCTCACGA
>ENA-UOOR01001153-UOOR01001153.1-fermentation-metagenome-genome-assembly--contig:-NODE-1153-length-32855-cov-18.769421_pt1 | contig 32855 bp, 29 predicted proteins | sample MGYA00245780_ERZ724029 | MGnify/ENA primary metagenome ERZ724029 (study PRJEB28704, sample SAMN03018315) | fermentation metagenome | biome: anthropogenic terrestrial biome; feature: soil... | reverse complement strand
TGGTACTTGGCGGGAAACCGCCCGGGAGAGTAGGTCGCCGCCGGATTTTTGATTTCTCGAAGGCGTAGCGCATCCAAATAGGAGCTGAACAGCGGCAGTGTGGCTTCTGGACTCGTACATCACAGTTCTTGTGATCGCATACGTGATCGGGGCATTGCCGGCCATCCGTCTCCCGGCGTTTCTTCGCCCTCTGCGCATCCGGGCGCCGTGGCTGTCGCCTGCGCTCCGCGGGATGGGCGCAGTCGGGCTCGCGCGCATCCTGGTGGGCACGCCCATTGCCATGACCGCTGCCGGGCTTGCGGTGGTTGTGGGAGGGACCTGGTCCTTCATGGCGCCCGGCCGTAGAGGGCTGACTGTTCCCATCGTCATCGGCGTGGGCCTTGCCATATCGCCTGCCGCCGCGGCCCTCAGCGGGGTCCTGGGGTGGCTTGCAGGCAGACCACGGAGTGAGCGCCACGCCGCCTCGCCGTTGACCTCCACAACCATCGGAGGGATTCTGTATCCGCCTCTGGTATGGCTGTTCGAGCGGTTCGACCTTCACCTCATGCTTGCAGCCGTGCTGTCGCTGGTCTGCATATACGAGGCGCTCCCGGGGTTTCCGGAAGCAGAAGACGGACGCGACTGCAGTTCTCCAGACTCGCGGGATCCGCAGGTCAAGCTGGCTGTCTTAAGAGCGATAATGTCCCGAGTGAGCGCAGCGGCGCTTGTCGTCGGGATCGTGGCCGTGATCCTGCTGAACCGGTACGTGTATCGTGGCTACGGGATGAATGTCGGAATTTTCAGGCGAGGTTCGGCCGAGTTTCGGCTCATTGCGCTGACCTTCGACGATGGACCCAATCCCGAATACACACCGCTGATTCTCGACACACTCTGTGCTGAGGGAATCCACGCGACTTTCTTTCTTGTGGGTCGCGAGGTGGAGCAGTATCCTGAACTTGCTCGGCGAATCGCCGAAGAGGGCCACGAAATCGGCTCTCACACCTACTCACACAAGAACATGATGGGCCTGGCGACCCACTCCATGCAACAGGAGATCGCGCGCGCGGAGGACGCTATCGCCCGGGTGTGCGGCGAGGCGCCTAGGCTTTTCCGGCCGCCCCGGGGTCTGTACGATGAACGCCTCCTTGAGGCGCTGCGGGTCCGCGGTTACGCTATGGCCCTGTGGTCCATAAGCTCCATGGACTGGACCGAGGCGTCCCAGTCTAGCATGGTCCATCGCCTCACAAGAGTTGTGAGGAACGGAGACGTCATCCTGTTTCACGACAACGGAGGCATCGTCGCGAACCGTGGCGGGTCGAGGACGAACACTGTACATGCTCTTCCGAAAGTCATACACAGCCTCCGGAACCGCGGGTTTGGGTTTGCCACAGTCTCGCAGCTGATGTTCATGTCCGGGCTCGCTGGCGAGGCGCCGTGATTGAGCAGGGGGGGGCGAGGGATGTGGGAGTGCGCAGTGTGCTGGATTCGGATGTCGACGACATAGCGAGCATCTTCATCCGGGCGTTTCCGGAATCGGTGAGGCACTACTACGGGGCAAGTCCGCCGCCGGTCGCCGGGTTTCGCGACATTTTCGCGTTCCTTTCGCGCGCCCAGCGCCGCAATTTCCTGGTGTACGAGGAGTGTGGGGTGGTGCTCGGGTATGTCATCGTTCCGAGGACCATGGGCAGAGTGTGGGCCAAAGCTCTTTTGGGAGGCTATGTCTTCCTGTGGGTGGCCAAGTGGCTGAGCGGAAGGTACGGAATCTCTTTCCGCCGCGCCCGGACGATACTCGCAAACAAGTTGCTCTTTGCCGGATACTCCGGTGAGCAGTTGCTGCGCGGACATGCTCAAGTTCTGTCGGTGGCAGTGGATCCGCGCGCCCAGGGGCGCGGAATCGGTCGGCAGCTGATCCAGGCCGGATTGGCGCTCCTGCGCCAGCAAGGGGCCTGTACGGTGAAACTGGAGGTGAGGCCGGGAAATGAGCCTGCCAGGCGCATATACTCGAGCCTTGGCTTTCGGGAAGCAGGAAGATCCCGCGACAGCCAGGGCCAGTGGATTGTGATGGTGGCCCACCTGGAGCCCGACCCGCGGACCTCCTGAATCCTGGCACGGATGTGCCTCGGCAGCCCTAGCGACGCATCAGCCTTGCGAGAAGCGGCGTCGCAAGCTCGATTGCGCCGTGTTCGCACACCTCCTGGCAGCAATAGCAACGTACGCACTTGTTGTAGTCCATCCACGCCTTCCCGGCGCGCATTTCTATCGCCTTCGCCGGGCAGGCCTTGACGCATATTCTGCATCCACGGCACGCTTCCGGACGGACAGCCGGCCTTGTGGTGAGCAAGTTTCGCATGGCTCTGCCAGCCCGACCGGACATGGCCCTCTGGCGCATGGACGGGCGGGCAGCGCGCGGGGCCCGGAAGCTCGACGTCTTGAGTGTTTCGATGGGCGGCCCAGCCAGCTCAATCTGGTCCAGCGATGCCGTGCCCAGGCCCATCTGCGCCGCGATTCTGATTGGCGGAGATTCGAGAGGGTCGATGCCCACTATTGAGCAGGCAACCGCGTCCACAGCCACCCCGTCTGTGCCCGCGAGCATCAGGCCCAGAGGCGCCGGGTCGCCGTTGCGCGGCCCGTTGCCGTCCATTCCGATTACGCCATCGAGTATCGACAGGGTTGGCCGGGCGACAGCGTAGATCTCTGCCAGCAACCGCGAGAAGACCTCGCGATCCTGGAATCGCAGATGATACTGGGCCTTCTGCGTTCCGCAGATCACACCGAACATGTTCTTCACGCATCCGGTGTAGACCACAAGGCCGTGCGACTTCAACTTGGGGAGGCTTATCACTACATCGGCATCGGCTACGGGTGCGGCTATGGGCAGTGACGGCACCAGATGCCCGGGGTCCAGGCGCACATCGGTCCAGGCGTCAAAGGCGATGCCCGGCACATCAAGCTCTTCCATCACTTCCAGCAGACCTGATTTCCTGGCGGCCACCGACAAGCTCTCATAGCCTGGGCTTTCGCCCACTACAGGCACACCGCCTGAGGCGCGCACTTCCTGAATTACCGCCTGCAGCACCTGCGGGTGAGTGGTCGCGCCTCGCTCAGGCGCCGTGCCGTGGATCAGGTTGGGCTTTATAAGGACCGTCTGGCCGGGCGACACGAAGGCGCTCATGCCCCCGAGAGGCGCAAGCAGTGCCTGCACCGATTGGCTCACGCGTGCGGCATCATACGTGGAACACCTTACAACAGAAACCCGCGATTTGCTCACTGGCGTTCATCCCCCCTGTACAGGCTTATACACTTGGAGAGCGCTGGTGTCAACCAAAACGCTTCCCTCGTCCATGCCGATCGCGGCGCCAGACGCAGAGCGAGTCGCGAACCCCGGTTGGTCCTGAGCTTGCCATTGATTATAAAGAATAGGTATAATAAGATGATACACAATTCACGACACATCGCGCATTGTGTCAGGATAGGTGGTGGCGGAAGATGGAGCTGGACAGGGATTCTCGCACCCCTCTTTACCAGCAGATCTACGAAATATGGCGTAAGCGTATCGAAGACGGGACAGTGCGTCCGGGCGACAGGATACCGACCGAGCGCGAGCTGTGCGATATTTATGAGGTTAGCCAGATTACGGTGCGACAGGCGATACAGATGCTAGTGACCGAGGGCCTCTTGGTCCGCAGGCCGCGAACGGGCACTCGGGTGGCTCGTCGCAAGTTCAGCCAGGACCTGATCCGGCTGAGCAGTTTCTCGGAGGACATGAAATCGCGGGGCCTGCGCCCGGGCGGAAGGGTGATCCGCGTGTGTGAGGAGAGCGCTGAGGTATGGGTAGCCGAGAAGCTCAAGCTGCCCAGGGGTGCCGCGGTGGCCAGGCTTGAGCGTCTACGCCTTGCCGAGGACGAGCCGATGGCGATCGAGACTTGTCATATGCCCGCGGCCGTCTGCCCCGGGCTTGCCCAGCGAGATCTGGAGGGCGTGTCCCTCTACGATCTGCTGCGCTCCGAATTCGGAATAGACACGCAGTGGGCTGAGCAGAGCCTGGAGGCCTCCCTGGCGAGCAGTGGGGAGGCTCGATTGCTCGGGATCAAGCGAGGAGCGCCTGTACTTCGCACCGAACGCCTCACGTACGACACTGGCGGCACGCCGGTGGAGTTCACAGTATCCGTGTATCGGGGCGACAGGTACAAGCTGAACGTGCAGATGAGACGGGTGTAGCGCCCGGCTTGTGGAGGGAGGGTCTTCTGTGCTGTCAGTCGGAAATGAGCGAATCCGCATTGAAATCGACGACTTGAGCGGGGGCGTTGCCCAAATTCAGGACCTTGCCGCGCGTGATGACGTGATCAAGTACGCCTCCGCCGCAGGCGGGGCTCCGTTCGAGATCGTGTGCTTGGATGGGCAGGGCAGGCGCGCAAGTTACGTTGCAGGGCCTGTGGCCGGAGGCCGGGCTCTGGCCGGCAACGCGCTTTACATGCACCACGACCACGTAGTCAGGGCCGGGTGCGAATCCCCGGACTGTGCGGGTCGCGCCGACATCTCCTGCCGCTGGCAGGTTGACGTGCCGACTGGGCCCGATGGGGCGAGTTCGTGGAGGATTAGCATCGACAACAACACCGACGACCTTACTGTCGTTGAGGTGCTTTTTCCCATGGTGCGCGGCATCCAGCTGGGGCCGGACTCTGCCGATGAGGTGCTCGTCTTTCCGCACCATGCCGGCGAGAAGATCGTCAATCCGGCCGACGCAATCGCTTCCGACCGCTACATGCGATTCTGGCGGGCGGGCACTGCCCTCGGGGCCAACGGCGTATACCATAGGGAGATAAACTACTGCGGCCTGGCTTCCATGACGTGGATGGACCTCTACGCTTCGCCCTCTGATGGCAGGTCCTTCGGGCTGTACATGGCGTCGCACGATCCCTCATTTGTGCTTACCGGGGTGCGCAGCGAGACCGGGGGGCCCAATGCGCCCTGGTGCGGGCTGGGTTTCCGGAAATACGTGCCTGTGAGGCGCGGTGAGAGCTGGGAGTCCGCCCCATTTGCTCTCGAGGTGCACGATGGGGACTGGCATTTTGGCGCGCGTCGCTACCGCCAGTGGATTCGAGGCCGCATCGACCTGTCCGCGGTCCCCGAAGACCTGGCGATGCAGTCGTCAATGTGCCCGCGCTACGACTTCAAGAACGGTCAGGCGGTGCACCACAGGTACGATGAGATACCCAGGATGTACGAGCAGGCCAGGGCAGAAGGCATAACTCACTTTTTTATCTCCGGCTGGAACCGCCAGGGCTTCGATACTGATTACCCGGAATTTGTGCCCGACATGGAACTGGGCGGCGCATGGGATCTGGCCCAAGGGTGCGAGTACGTGCGCGACCACGGTGGATTCTCAACATTCTACATTAACGTTCGCCTGTTTGACCTGGAATCGGACTTCTTTCCCACCTTAGGACGGTCGTGGTCTATCAAGAATCACGATAACAGCATGTTTCGCGAGACGTACGGACCCCGGTCTTTCGCTGTGATCTGCCCTGATTGCGGAAAGTGGCGAAAATGGGTGGCCGACACTGCAGGATGGATGGTGAAGGCCTTCGGGGCCAGGGGGATTTACCTGGACCAACTGGGATCGGCAGAGCCTTTCCCGTGCTACGATACCGGGCATGCCCACGCGCACCACGGTCTCTACAACCAGGGCTATCTCAAGATGATCCGCCAGGTGCGCGACCGCCTGCTCGCGCTCGACCCATCATCCTTCCTGATGGTCGAGAACTGCGGCGACATATACAGCCAGCATGTATACGCCAACCTGACGTGGAACGGCTCCCTATACGATGAGTTCTTTAACGTGTACAAGTACACGTTTCCAGAGTTCATCCAGGTCAACATGGTGAATCCGCGCCGCATAGCCGACAAAGCCGAAAGGTCATCCTGGTTCTACAGAGACGTCGCTCGCGCGTTCGTGCTGGGCTCGGTGTTCTGGTCCGAACTCGGCGATAGGTTCGGCGAAGAAGACGGCGATCTCCTAGACCACTTCCGGGCCGCTCTGCGCCTGCGCCAGCATGCCGCTGCGTATATCGCCCGCGGCGTCTACCAAGACGATCTTGGCCTCGAGTTCGAGCGCGGCGCCGATGATTCCTCGCCCACTGCGCCTCCTGCGATCGCTGCGAGCCGGTGGCTGTTGCCGGACGGCCCCGTGCTAACGCTGATCTCCAATCCGCGGCAGCTGTCGGGGCTTGAAATCCGAATAGACGGTCCCGAGGAGGGTGCCTGGACCGACTGCGCCAACGTAGGCATAACCTGCCGCACGCTGTGCGGGGAGCAGACGGAGTCTGTTGTTCCGGCCGATGGGAACGGTCGCGTCACACTGGAGATACCCGCCTCTGGGCTATCCTTCTTCGCAATATGCCCCAGAGGAGGGGAAACCGATGTTTGAGGGCGCAAGGGCGGACTGCCACGTCCACTCCACCTGGTCGGACGGAGAGGCCAATCCCGAGGAGATTCCTGAACTGGCAAGACGGTCCGGCCTTGCCGCGGTGGCCATCACCGACCATTACGACCCGCATGCCCCGGATTATCGGCCTGTCCCAGGCAGGTTCCTGGATCTGCCGCGCCTGGCCGCTATGATCGAGTGGCGCGACCGAGTGCGCACGTCACAGGCGGGGCAGGGGGTGCGGGTGTGGGTGGGGATTGAGCGCGGCCCGCTGCCAGTTCCTCTGGAGGGCGCGACGCCGGATTTGGTCATCGCAAGTGTGCACTATCTGACGGAGCCGCCGCCCACGGTGCGCGGCCGGCTTTTCGACGAGGCATACTGGCGCGCCTACATGCAAGACGTGCTTCGGGTCGCATCGGGTCCGCAGGTGGATGTGGTGGGGCACATGGCGGGATACCTTCCGATGAGGTCCATGCTGTTGCCTGGATCGACCTTTGAGGAGCGGCGCGAGATCGAACGAGAGATCGCCCGCAGGTTCTTCATTCGTGACTGGTACGAGCAGGTGTTCCGCGCGGCGGCCGCTCGCGGCGCGGCCTGCGAGCTTCACTGCCCGACGAAAAGCCCCAGCCCGGATATGGTCAGACTGGGGATCGACACGGGAGTCAGGTTCTCAGCGGGAAGCGATGCCCACATAGCTAGCTGGATCGGCGATGTGGGCTGGGCGTATGATCTGCTGGAGTCGCTGGGCGCTCGCCCAGCCGATCTCTGGGCGCCTGACTTCGACCGCTGAACGCTCCAGAAGGACTCCCAGCGCGCGCGCCATGAGCTTGGCGATGTCGGTGTTGTCAAGCATATCGACGTCGAACCATTCCTGCCCGGGGCCTTCCGCGAACACCGGAACCGGAGTGTCGGTATGGTCGTCTGACCCGAACACGAGCTGGCCATCGCGTCTTACTTCAAGCTGACCCGTCTCGTGATCGGCAGTTACGATGACCAGGGTGTCGCCGCGCCGGCGGGCGAAGTCGAGCACTGCCCAGATGGCGTCGTCGAACGCTGCCACTTCCGCGGGCAACCTGGCCGCATCGTTGGCGTGACAAGCGTGGTCGATGCGCCCGCCTTCCACCATGAGGAAGAACCCGGCTTCCCCACTTGAGGCTGCCAAGAGATCCAGGGCCTTCTGGGCCATCTGGCGCAGGCTGGGCTCCTCGGTCGGATCCCGATCCACCTCATACGCCATGTCGGTTGGGGCAAACAGCCCGAGCAAGGGAAGGCCAGACGCCGCTTCAAGCTCGTCTTTCTCCATGACCACCGTATAGCCGGCCTCCTTAGCCATTTCCAGCGCAGGCCGGGCCCGCTCGAAAAGCGTGGGCATGAACAACGCCGCGCCTCCCCCGAGCACCAGATCCGTCCTGGCTTCAATCAGCGCGCGGGCGATATCGCGGCCGGAACCCCTATCGTCTATGTGCACCACGAACCCCGCCGGCGTTGCCGAGGTGATAGAACAGGTGCTGACTAGTCCGACCATTCCGACCGCCGCCTTGACCGCCTCGGCTATGTTGGGCAGGTGCGCGCCGTGCGGATCGATCCCGAGAGCCCTGTTCACCGTCTTGCAGCCGGTGGCCAAGGCAGTGGCGGACGCCGCCGAATCAGTGATGTTGCCGCCATAGGAAAGAGTCGTCATGGCCGATCTGACCGGCATTGAATCCATGGCGAATTGGCGCCCGGTCGCCGCCGCCTCGCGTCTGCCCGCCTCCAGCTGCGCCGGCCCCATTCCATCGCCGATCAGCAGTATGACATTGCGCGCAGCTGCAACAGGCTGTTCGGCGTATGCCGGAGCCAGAGACGCCAGGGCTATCAGCGCCACTGCAAGTGAGAGGACGAGCACTGCCCATAAGCGCGTCTGCATCTGGAAAGCCTCCTCTGCCGATTTCACGGTGAAACTAGTTCTTCATGCCTGTGATAGTTATGCCCTGGACGAAGTAGCGCTGGGCGAATAGGAAGAGTATGAGAACGGGCAGAACAGCCATGAGCGATGCAGCATTGATCAAGTTCTGGAAACTGTAGTACTGGCCTGAAAAGTAGGGAATGGCGAGCGGCAAGGTACGGAGTTCATCGCTGTTCACGGCGATGAGCGGCCAAATATACGCGCCCCAGTGGCTGGTGAATGTGAAAAGGGACTGAGTGGCTATAGCGGGCTTGCACAGCGGCACAACTATCTGGCCGAATATGCGGAACTCGCTTGCGCCGTCGATTCGGGCCGCATCGAGGAGTTCGTCGGGGATGCTCATGATGAACTGGCGCATGAGAAATATCCCCGATGCGCTGGACAGGCCTACCACAATCAGGCCCAGCCTGGTGTCGACCAATCCGACCTTGGAGACCATCACGTACAGAGGCACGATAGTGGCGGGGAACGGGACCATCATCGTTGAGAGTATGATCCAGAACATTGCGTTTCTTCCTCGGAACCGGTACTTCGCGAATCCCATCCCGGCCATGGTACAAGTTATCACACTTACAACGCTGGGTATCACAGACGTGATGATGCTGTTTGCATAGTACCGGCCAAATGGTATCGTGCCGAATACTTGCTTGAAGTTGGACAATGTCGGGTTCTTCGGGAAGAAAGTCGGCGGAAACAGAACTGTCTCCGGGAGCGTCTTGAAGGCAGAGAGTACAAGCCAAACGAAGGGCATGGCCATTACCACTGCTCCAACCGAGACGATCACGTAGACGGCGATGCGCCCAACTACCGTGGCTAGTCTAGATCGGCGATAGCCCACAGCTCTCATTCGTACGTTACCTCCCTGCCCATGATCTTCCATTGAATCACGGTGATCGCAAGTATGAAAGCGAACAGAATGAAGGATGTAGCTGCCGCTTCGCCGAACTGATAGTCGGCGAACGCCCTGCGGTGAATCCACATCACCAGCACGTTAGTGGCGTCCAGAGGCCCCCCGCCTGTCAACACCTTGACTAGACCGAACACTTGGAACGATCCGATCATGCTGGTTATCAACACGTACAGTGTGGCCGGCTTGAGCAAAGGCAGGGTTATGAACCTGAACAGGTCGAACCGGCCCGCCCCATCGATCATGGCGGCTTCATAGTAAGTCTCGGGTATGCCCTGAAGCGCCGCCAGGAATATGACCATCTTGTAGCCCAGTCCCGACCAGATGGCGACGATTATCACCGAGAGCATGGCCATCTTGGGGTCGCCCAGCCAATCGCGGCCCTGAAACCCGATAGTGCGCAGGAACCAGTTGAGAAGTCCCACATTGGGATTGTATATCCATGTCCATATGACGGCTGCGATCGAGAGGGGGGTCACCACAGGCAAGTAGTACAGAAGACGGAAGAACGTCCGTCCACGGATTTCGGTGTTGAGCAGCATCGCTGCCAACAGGGCCAGGATCATCTGCAAGGGCACAACGCCGGCGGTGTACACCAGAGTGTTCCTCAAGGCAGCCCAAAACACAGGGTTGGCCAGCACCTTCTGGTAATTGGCTAGCCCCACCCACGGCTTGGTTGGGCGGATGATACTCCAGCTGTGAAAGCTCATCCAGAAGCCCAGGATCATGGGGATTATCGTCACCATCAGGTAGAATACGGTACCTGGAAGCACAAACATGTAGGGAGCGACATTCCTCTGAAGACGATAGAGACGGTACTTGCGCGCCTGGGCGCTGGTCACCAAGACTCCCCCCTTGCTTGCAGAAGCGGGCCCCGACCTGCCTTCGGGCACTAGCTCAGGACCCGCCCTGCCTTGCGATGGCTAGAAGGATCGAGATCGCGCTAGATCAACCTAAGGCTTGGCCAGTTCGCGCTGTTCTTCTTCAGCCTTGATCCCTTCAGAGGCAAGCCACTTGACCGCGTTCTGCGCCGTTTCGCCCTTCAGCGTCATGAGCTGGTAGGCGTCCCTGAACAGCTTATCATCGAGCTGTCGCGCAGTCCACGGGGCCGGAACGGCCTTCTTCATCGATTCCATGCATGGAGCGAGCAGCGGATCGTTCCTGTACTCGGACAGATCGAGCAATGCCTTACGCGATGGCAGGTCGCCTGTGGAAAGGATCCATTTCTTCTGCGCGTCCGCTGAGGTTAGGAAGGCCACCCACTTGGTAGCCGCCTCTGATTGCGCCTTCGCCGATACCACGTACGCCCATGACGAGAGCAGAGTGCTCTTCGAGCCCCCTGCCTTAGGCGCCGGCACCTCGGCGATTTTGAACACGAGATCCGGCACTGTGGCCCTGAAGCTGCCGATCATGGCGGGATGCGCGTAGACCATGCCCAGCTTTTCCTGGCGGAACGCGTTCCACCTGGAGCCCATCTTGGTGTCTTCCACCTTGTGGGTGATCATGATGTCCGCCGCGAACTGAAGAGCCTCAGCCGCCTTGGGAGAGTCGAGATCGGGCAGACCGGCCTTGGCGTCCCACAACGGAGCGCCGTTCTGGATCATCAGAGAGGAGATGACCGGACCGTAACCGCCGGTCGCCAGGCCCATCTGAGTGGTCACGCCCGCGGAGTCGCGCTTTGTCATCGCCTTGGCATACTTGATCACTTCATCCCACGTCTGGGGCGGCTTATCGGGATCGAGCCCCGCCTCTCGGAAGAGCTTGGGATTGTAGAAAAGCACAATGGTCTGCGTATCCACTGGGAGTCCGTAATACTTGCCGTCGATCATCAGGCGCTCAATCGAACCGGGGACAAAATCGGCCGTTATCTGCTTGGCATTGGCTACGCTCGCGTCGAGAGGTTGCAGAACCCCGGCGCGGGCGTATGTAAGTACTTGGCCCGCGGGTATCTGAAACGTGTCGGGGCCAGAGCCCGCCGCCAGGGCAGGCAGCAGTTTCTGGAAGTAGTCGGCTTCTGGTACAGACTCTATCTTGATTTCGATGTCGGGGTTGGCTTTCATGAAGTCGGCTGCGAATGCTTCAACCATCTCCTTGCGGGCCGGAGTATGGTGCTGCCAGTGGACCAAGACCACCTTCCGCTTCGCCAGGCTCACGCCTGATACCAGGCCCAGGACCAGCATGGCTGCGCAGAGCATCGTAAGCGCGCGCATGGTTTTCCCTTTCATGAGCTATCCCTCCCAAAATCATGCCGGCGCCCGGCGGCGCAGGCATTTGTTCATAATAAATATATCAGCTGGGTTCAGTGCAGTCAATAACGCGTCCAGCGCTCGGCCGCGCGCGACAGCTCTAGATACAATTGCCTGCACAAGCAGGAGTTGCAGTTCTTGGGAGAGTGACTTATCATGGAGTCAAGGTAGACCAATGATACATGCGGGAGGCTCAACATGTTCAGCACTTGGAGGCATTTGGACTTACGCCCATCTGGGCGAAAGCGGCGCGTTGTGTCGATTCTGGCCCTGGCCGCTCTGCTGATGGCGGGCGTTGTGGGCTTTCGCAGCCTGGCGATGGAGCGAGGAGCGCTTGCAGCGGCCGATGCGGCTTCGCGCGGCAGTGAGGTGGATGAAGGAATGGCCGAGTATGTGATCTACATCAACTGGGACGCGTTCAGGCGGGACTACTATGACTGGGCCAATGATGAAGGAGCGCCGGGCACGCCCAACCTAAACTATCTTGCCTCCAGAGGGGCGCTTTTCACATCGGCGCATAATGGCTTCCCCGGCATAACCAATCCGATGCAGACAAGTATCGTGACGGGGGCATGGCCCGCGGTGCACGGCAACGTCTACAGGTATTATGATGTATCGGAGAATATCGTGCGAGGCACGGGCCGAACCTGCGAGGCCGAGACGATCGCCGAAGTCGCCGCCGCATCGGGGCTGTCGACAGCTTCGGTTCAGCAGTTTATGCTGCTAGGGCGCGGCACTGCGGACAACGACCCCATGCATCTTTACATACAGCCGGGGGTGAGATTCGAGGAGCGAGTGGTTGAGGCCGTCAAGATCATCAGGAACGAACCTGTGCGTACCCAGACCGGCGCGATGGTGTCTTCAGTCGAGATTCCCCGGTTCTTGGCTATCTACGGCGACGACCTCGACGCAGCCGGGCACAACGCGACCTCGGCGTACGGGACGCCGATTGCTCTCACGTTCGACGAGTGGAAGGCCAAGATGGTGAAAGAAGTAGTCCGGATGGACGCTGCCCTGTCGCCTCTTATGGACGCGCTCCGGGAGGCGGAGATCATGGATCGCACGGCCATTATTCTCACTGCGGATCACGGCATGACTCCGTATACGGGGCAGTCCAGCCTATCTGACCTCATCCGCGTGTTCCAAGGTCTTGGCTACAAGTCCAAGGCGCTCTACAGTGATCAGAAAGCCCCGGAGGGCGTGGATGTGGTGCTCGTTGGGACGGGAATCTCAGTGCAGGTGTATTTCCGCCGCACGCTAGGTCCGGATGAGTATCGCAAGGTCGTAGAGACGATTTCAGCCCAGCCCTACGTGGGAGGGTGCCTCACCCGCGAGGATCTAGACGCGATGGGAGCCCATAGTCGCTCGGGGGATCTGGCGGTGTGGTCCAATCCGCCCAGCCATTTCGCCTACAGAAACGTTGCATTCGGAGTCGGCGGCAACCACGACACTTGTCACCCTTCCAGCCGGAACGTGTTTCTGTTGGTGAGCGGGGCGGGTGTGCAACACGGAGTAGTGGTCGATGATCCTGTGGAGATCATAGACGTGGCGCCCACCATCTCCAGATTGCTTGGGATCAGGCCGCCGGCTCAGGCCACCGGCCGAGTCCTCGAGGAGGCGCTGCTGCCGGCGGCTGTGCTGGTTCGCTGATCGAGCAGGAATGGGGAAGGGATGGGACGTAGTTTGACCAGCCCTGGAAGGCTATTTGTGATCGCGACTCCAATCGGCAACCTGGAAGACCTCACTTTTCGCGCGAAACGCGTATTGGGCGAGGTAGACGCACTGGCGTGCGAGGATACACGGCACACTCGAATCCTGCTCGACCGATATGAGATACCCAGGCCGAAGCTATTGTTCTCCTGTCAAGAGCACAACGAAGACCGGGCCGCACAGAGGATCCTGGGCCTGCTCGAAAGCGGCCAGAATGTGGGTTTGTGTTCAAACGCCGGCTACCCGGGCATCAGTGATCCAGGCTATCCAGTCATTAGCCGGGCTGCGCTGAGCGGGTTCGCAATCGAGGTGGTCCCGGGCGCGTCCGCCGTGCCGATGGCCTTGCTGTCGTCGGGTCTGCCCGCATCGTCTTTCACGTTCAAAGGCTTCCCTCCGCGCAAGCCCGGGCGGAGGCGCGCGTTCTTGGAAGCCGAGCGTGATCTGCCGCACACGCTCGTGCTCTATGAGTCTCCAAACCGATTGAGCGCGCTTTTGCAGGCAGCTCTGGAGGTGCTTGGCAACAGGCAGGCCGCGGTCTGCATTGAGCTGACCAAGATGTTCGAGAATGTGCAGCGCGGTTCACTGTCGGCCCTGGCGCGCGAGTTCGAGGACGTGAAGGTGAAGGGCGAGGTAGCGGTGGTGATCGCCGGGAACAACCCCAAATTCATCTCCGAAGACTGACGCAACCGATGCAGACAGGCCGCCGTCTGGCTGTTCCAGACGACGGCCTGTCATCAATCACGCGCAGCCCGCGGGCTGGGACGTGTTCCCGACTAGTAGTCCATGCCGCCGCCCGGAGGATATGGCGGAGGTGTTTCCTTCTTCGGGATATCGGCAATTATCGCCTCGGTCGTGAGGAGCATCGACGCGATGGACGCAGCGTTCTGCAGCGCCGAGCGGGTAACCTTCACTGGGTCGACGATTCCGGCCTTGGCCATGTCGCAGAACTCGCCCGTCAGGGCGTTGAGCCCGAAACCTTGCTTGTTCTCGCTCTTGACCCTTTCCACTACCACCGATCCCTCCAGCCCGGCGTTGTTGGCGATGGTTCGGAGCGGGTCTTCCAGAGCGCGTTTGACGATGTTGACGCCGGTCTTCTCGTCGCCTTCTGCCTCGATCGAATCCAGCATCGGTATTACGTTGATGTAGGCTGTGCCTCCGCCTGCCACGATGCCCTCCTCGACTGCGGCTCGGGTGGCCGACAATGCGTCCTCGATCCGATGCTTCTTCTCCTTGAGCTCTGTCTCGGTAGACGCGCCGACCTTGATGATGGCTACGCCGCCTGCCAGCTTGGCCAGGCGCTCCTGGAGCTTCTCACGGTCGTAGTCGGAGTCGGAGTCGTCGATCTGCTTGCGAATCTGGTTGATCCGGCCTTCGATCTTCGATTTGTCGCCCCGTCCCTCGACGATCGTCGTCTTCTCCTTGTTGATCTTGACTGTCTTTGCACGGCCCAGCTGGCTAATGTCGACCTTCTCGAGCTTGGCGCCGGTCTCTTCCGAGATGAACTGCCCACCGGTGAGGATGGAGATATCTTCGAGCATGGCCTTGCGCCTGTCGCCGAAGCCAGGGGCCTTGACGGCGGCTACATTCAGGATGCCGCGGAGCTTATTCACAACCAGGGTAGCGAGGGCTTCGCCCTCAATATCCTCGGCGATGATCACGAGGGGCTTTCCTGCACGGGCAACCTTCTCCAGAAGCGGGAGGAGATCCTGAACGTTGGTGATCTTCTTCTCGTAGATGAGGATGTAAGGGTCTTCAATCTCGGCTTCCATGGATTCGGCATTGGTTACGAAGTAGGGGGAGATGTATCCCTTGTCGAATTCCATACCTTCGACCTGCTCCACGGATGTGTCGATTCCCTTGGATTCCTCGACGGTGATGACGCCGTCTTTGCCGACCTTGTCCATTGCCTCGGCGATCCAGGCGCCGATGGCTTCCTCGTTTCCAGCTATCGACGCAACATGAGCGATGTCGTCCTTGCCGACCACAGGGATGGCCATCTTGTGTAACTCATCCACGACAAAGGCTACAGCCCTGTCGATCCCGCGCTTGAGGAACATGGGATTCGCGCCGGCCGTCACGTTGCGGAGCCCCTCGTTGACGATTGTCTGAGCTAGAACTGTGGCGGTTGTGGTTCCATCGCCCGCGACGTCGTTGGTCCGGGCGGCGACTTCCCTGCACAGCTGGGCGCCCATGTTCTCATAGGGATCCTCGAGTTCAATCTCTTTGGCCACGGTAACGCCGTCTTTTGTGATGACGGGCGAACCGAACTTTCTCTCCAGAACCACGTTCCGGCCCTTGGGCCCGAGCGTAACCTTGACTGCGGATGCGACTGCGTCCACGCCGCTTTTCAGAGCGGAGCGCGCATCCTCTTTGTATGCCAACTGCTTTGCAGCCATCAGCGTAATGCCTCCTCTATGTAGGTTCTTCGAGTGAAACTTGCCGGGCCAACGGGCTACTTAACTGCGAGGATATCGGACTCGCGTAGGATGAGGTATTCTTCGCCGTCCACCTTGACTTCGGTTCCGCCGTACTTGGCAAAGACCACCTTATCCCCAACCTTGACCTCCATGGGGATGCGGTTCTTGCCGGACTCGTCCCACTTGCCGGCGCCGATCGCAACGACTTCGCCCCACTGGGGACGCTCCTTGGCGGTGTCGGGAAGCACAATACCTCCGGCGGTCTTCTCCTCCTCGACGTTAGGCTTGACAAGAACTCTGTCGCCACAAGGCCTAAGCATCATCATTTACCCCCTTCACGGCAATCATCTGTGCGATTAGCACTCAAGCAAGGAGAGTGCTAACAACGATATGATACACGCACTATTTAAGGGTTGTCAAGGCTTGTGATAGAATTATTTCCGGTATTGGCGATGCTATACCGCGAGAGTCATCTCGAGAGGGGCGTATGGGCGAATGTTGAACGTGCTCGGTGTTCTGCGGTTGCTGGCGGTCACGGTGATCCCTGGGATCGTCTGGGTGATCTATTTCTACCGCAAGGACAAATACGAGCGCGAGCCGGGGCGGCTCGTCGCGAAGACATTTCTGATGGGCGCGGTGATGATAATCCCCGCGGGCATAGTGGAATCGCTGTTCCGCGGGTGGCTCAGGAACCCGCCCAGCCAGGGCGCGCTGCTTATCGCGATGATACTTGGAGTGGGGTTCGTTGAGGAGTACTTCAAGTACTGGGCGACGCGGCGTGTGGCCTATGACCATGCCGCGTTCAATGAGCCCGTGGACGGCATTATCTACGCCGTCTCCGCAGGCCTTGGATTCGCCGCGTTCGAGAACGTGCTGTACGCCTCGTCCATGGGACTTGAGGTCGGGCTGGTCAGGGCGTTTCTGACCTCGCTTGTGCACGCCTCATTCTCGGGGATCGTGGGGCTTAGCATGGGGATCGCCAAGTTCGCGCCGCGAGGCCTCGGGGGCGTGGTGATAGGGCGCGGCCTGGTGCTGGCGGCGGTCTTGCACGGGGTGTATGATTTCCTGCTGGTGTCGCAGCTGATGAACTTCTACCTGACCGTGCTCGTGGTAATGCTGTTGCACAGCGTGCTATTGAGTCGCATAAGGCTCGCCTTGAGGCTGTCCCCCTTCAGACGCCCGGACGGCGTAGGCGTGGATGTCAAGCGTGACAACGATGAGGATGAATGAGATAGGCTGACGACGCGCCCACCGCCGCGTGCCGCGGTGGCGTCCTTCCAAGCCGGGCAAGGCTGTGCTAGAATGTAGAAGGCAATGCTGGCCGGGTTTCCGAAAGAAGGGGGGAAGCAGCATGTCCGGACATTCGAAATGGGCGAACATTAAGCACAAGAAGGCGAAGGCGGACGCACAGCGGGGCGCTGCGTTCACCAAGGTGGCCCGCGAACTCATAGTGGCTGTGAAACAAGGCGGGCCTGACCCCGATGGTAACTTCAGGCTGAAAATGGCTGTTCAGGCCGCTAAGGCTGTGAACATGCCGAACGATACGATCCAGCGTGCGATAAAGAAGGCTGCCGGCGACACCGACAGCGAGAACTACGAAGAGGTAGTGTACGAGGGATACGGGCCTGCTGGTATTGCACTAATAGTCGAGGCGATGACTGATAACCGCAACCGCACTGCGTCCGATGTTCGCTACCTCTTCTCTCGGCATGGGGGCAACTTGGGCGAAACAGGCTGCGTAAGCTGGATGTTCGACCGCAAAGGCATGATAACTGTAGACTCGGAGACCTACTCCGATGGGGAAGACGGCATGATGCTGATCGCCATGGATGCCGGTGCGGAGGATCTCAAGGTCTATGACGACTACTACGAGATGCTGACATCGCCCGAAGAGCTTGACTCAGTCCGCCGCGCGGTGGAGTCCGCGAGCGTTGAGTGGTCGGAGGCGCGGATAGTCAGAGTCCCCAAAGCCGCTATGACGCTGGGCGTTAAGGAAGCAGCGTCTGCAATGCGCCTGGTGGACGCGCTGGACGAGCATGATGATATACAGCACGTCTATACCAATTTCGACATACCCGATGAAGTCTTGGAACAGCTCGAAAGCGAAGAGTCCTGACGCCTGATACAGTCGCTTGCGGGGCGACCACGCGCCGGGCGTGGCCGCTTTTCTTTGGGCGAGGGCGTGAGGCGTCGGAGGTGCGGGCCATGATAGTGTTGGGAATCGACCCGGGCACGGCGATAACCGGATACGGCCTGGTGCGCGAGGAGCACGGGGCCCTCACGTGTCTGAAGATGGGGGCCGTGCTCACCAGAGCGCAGACCCCTCTGCCAGCCCGTCTTTCCATCATATATGATGAGCTGAGCGCGGTCATCGCCGAAAGTCGCCCCGATTGCGCCGCAGTGGAGCAGCTCTTCTTCAACACTAATGCCAAGAGCGCGCTGGCCGTGGGGCACGCCCGGGGCGTGGCGCTGCTGGCGTGCGCAAGGTTGGAAACGCCGGTGGTGGAGTATACGCCGCTTCAGGTCAAGCTGGCGGTGTCAGGCTACGGACGGGCCGACAAGAAGCAGATACAGAGCATGGTCAAGCTGCTCCTGTCGCTAGACGCCGAACCCAGGCCTGACGACATAGCCGATGCCCTCGCTATAGCCATTTGCCACCTAAGTTCGGCTCCATATCAGGCTCAGGCCAATCGGGACGGTGATCAAGCATGATCTCGCAGCTCCGTGGGAGAGTTGTGGGCATTGACCGCGGCGCTCTCATCATCGATGTGGGAGGCGTGGGCTTCCGCGTGTCCGCAACCGCCGGCGCCAGGGCCGCGGCGGGGTCCACCGGAAGCGAGGCGCGTCTATTCACTGAGATGGTGGTCAAGGAGGATTGCATTGACCTGTATGGATTCGAGACGGCCGACGAGCGTGAGTTGTTCGGCATTCTCCGTGAGGTCAAGGGTGTAGGCCCCAAGACCGCGCTGTCGATACTGTCCGCCCTCAGCGCCGAGCGACTTGTGATGGCAGTCTCTACAGGTGATGTCCACACGCTGGCGTCTGCGCCCGGGGTGGGGAAACGGACTGCAGAGCGTCTGGCAATGGAGCTGCGCGACAAAGTGGGGCGGTTCGCGGTTGAAGGAATCCCCGATCCAATTCGGGCGGCGGGGGTGGGCGGCGGTGCATCGGGAGACGCAACGGCTGCCCTGTTGGCCCTGGGCTATTCGACAGGCGAGGCCGACCGGGCGGTGGCTGCGGCCGTGGCCGCAGGCTACACCGACAACGCATCGGCTATTATCAGGGCAGCGCTCGCCAGGCTGTCTCGGGCTGAATGAGCCGGCTGATCGGAGGGGCTAAGGGCGATGGATGACAGAGTAGTCGCAGGGGACCGCACTGACGAGGACCGCGGGGCTGAGCTCAGCCTTCGGCCCCGTCGACTGTCGGAGTTCATAGGTCAGGACCGAGTCAAAGACAGCATGTCCATCTTCATCGAAGCGGCCCGGGGCAGGGAAGAACCCCTCGACCACGTGCTGCTGTACGGCCCGCCGGGGTTGGGCAAGACCACGCTCGCCGCCATCATATCATATGAGATGGGCGTCAGGCTGAGAGTGACTTCAGGCCCGGCCATCGAGCGCGCCGGCGACCTGGCTGCTATCCTGACCAACCTCAGCTCCGGCGATGTGCTGTTCATCGATGAGATCCACAGGCTGAGCCGCGCGGTCGAGGAAGTGCTATATCCCGCCATGGAAGACTACGCGCTCGACATCATCATCGGCAAAGGCCCATCAGCCAGGTCCATCCGGATAGACTTGCCCCGGTTCACCCTAGTGGGCGCCACAACACGCACCGGTCTGATATCTTCCCCCTTGCGTGACAGATTCGGAGTTGTCCATCGCCTTGAGTTCTATTCAGTGGACGACCTGTCTGCCATCGTCTGCAAATCCGCCGGCAAGCTTGGCATAGCCATACACCCGGAAGGAGCGCGCGAGATAGCAAGGCGGTCGCGGGGAACCCCGCGCGTAGCCAACCGCATGCTGAGAAGGGTGCGCGACTATGCGCAGGTCCGAGCGGACGGGACGATCACGCCGGAAACGGCGGCGGAGGCGCTGTCCATGTTCGAAGTGGATCAGCTGGGCCTGGACCGTCTTGACAGGAGGATCTTGCTCACCATAATCGACAAGTTCGGCGGAGGTCCCGTTGGAGTGGAGACCATCGCTGCGTCCATAAGCGAGGAGAGGGACACCATAGAAGACGTCTACGAGCCATACCTGATGCAACTCGGGTTCCTTGACCGCACGCCGAGGGGTCGCGTTGCGACGGCCAGGGCATACGAGCACGTCGGCCGGGAGCTTCCCCATGATGGGCAGGCGACGCTACTATGAAGATACTCCTCCATTCGTGTTGCGCGCCGTGTACCACATACTGCCTCAACACCCTGCGCGCCGATGGACACGAAGTGAGCGGATACTTCTTCAACCCGAACATACACCCGTACACCGAATTTCGCCGGCGGCTTGATACCTTCCGGGAGTACTGCTCGGCTGTGAGGCACGATGCGACCATCGATGAAACCTACGGACTCCGGCAGTTTCTGTCCGGAATCGGGTCGGACGTGGCCGCAAGATGCGGGCAGTGCTATCGAATGCGGCTCTATCCCGCGGCGCGGCTGGCGCGCGAGTTGGGAGCGGACGCTTTCACCACCACTCTGCTGATCAGCCCGTATCAAGACCAAGAACTCCTCGTTCGCGCGGCCGAAGAGGCGGCGCAGACCGAGGGCGTGCAGTTCGCGTACTACGACTTCCGCTCCGGATACCGCGACAGCGTGCGGATATCGCGGGAAATGGGCCTATATCGCCAGCCTTACTGTGGGTGCATATTCAGCGAGGAGGAGCGCTACTCGCCCGCGCGCCGCTGCATAGCTCGGCACGCCGGGGGGCACTGTACTGATGCGGCCCCGGCGTCCGTACGCGAGGATGATCGGATTGGCCCTTGTTAGATGTGAGGGAATAGTCCTCAAGGTCAAGGACTTCGGTGAAGCAGACAGGATACTGACGGTACTGTCGGGCTCGGACGGCAAGTTCGAGGCGCTCGCCCGGGGTGCGCGAAGGCCCAGAAGCAGGCTGGTCGGCGTGACGCAGCAGTTCTCCCAGGCTAGGTGGCTGCTCTTTAGGGGCAGGAACCTCGACACCTTGAGCTCCGCGGAGCTGGTGTCGGCCCATTCGAATCTAGGGGCTGACGTGGTCAAGATGGCTTACGCATCCTATGTAGCGGAGCTTGTCGACAAGATGACGGGCGAGCGCGAGCGCAATGACCAGCTCTACTCGTTGGTCGTCGCGGCCTTCGATGCGCTTGATTCGGGCACTCCAGATCCGCGCATCGCGGCGCTGGCTTTCGAGATCAAGTTCATGGCGGCGACGGGCTTTCTTCCCGAACTCGGGCAGTGCGTTGTGTGCGGCGCCCCGGCCGAGCAGACGGCGTGGTTCGGACCCGAGGCCGGCGGGCTGGTGTGCGGGCGATGCCGCCCGCGCCTGCGGGATGCGGCGCCTCTGGGGCCTGCGGCCCGGGAGACCGCAAGATTGCTCCTGGCTCTGGGGTTCGACCGCATGCAGGTGCTGAAACCCCCAGGAGACGCGGTGGGGGAACTTGAGGCAGCGTTTAGGACATATGTCGATCAGCGGGCGGAGCGAAAGCTGCATTCGCTGGACTTCATCCGCGACTTGAGAAGGATGGAGCGGGAGGGCGGTCAGAGCTGATGAAGGTAGACCTGGATTCTATTGACCGGCTGCGCGAGAGGATCGACCTGACGTACGAGGAGGCCGCTGCATATCTGGAGGCGGCTGGAGGCGACCTGGTGCAGGCGCTGGTGATGGCCGAACGCGATCTGGGCGCGCGGGATAACGAGGGCGAGCCCGATGAAGAAAGCTGGATCGATGCCGCGGTGTACCCTCGCTGGCGTGAGCGTGTGGCCGGCATAGTCAAGCAGAGCTCGTCGATGAGGCTGATCGTCGAGCGCGATGGCGACAGGCTGGCCAACCTGCCCGTGGCGGCAGGCCTTGTCGGCATCATCTGGGCGCCGGAACTTGCGGCGCTGGGCGCCATTGCCGCGCTGGCATCGCGCTGTACCGTCAGGTTGCAGCGGTGTTGAGCTTAACGCACGCCCTAGGCACTGCCGGCGCATGTCCAGTGGGGCCTACGTGCCTGCATGGGGCGCATTTGACACGTACCGACCTCTTTGCTATAGTTAGGTAAGCTCGGAGCATTCGAATGCGTCCGGCGCTTCGGCAACATGGCCTCTCGTCCCCCAAAGGATCCTCAGGGGCGGGGGCTTTTTTCATGGAGGAGGCAGTCGGTTGCTCAGGACGATATCCGCCCTCTACACTCGCGCCCTTCCTCGGGCCCTCCGTGGGTACCGAAGGTATCTCCTGTTCGCCTCGGTGCTATTCATTACGTGCGTCATCGTGGGATACAGGGGCTACCAGATCCAGGGCGAGGAGCTTCCATGGATGTTCCGCAACCTCGCGGCTCTGAGGGACTCCATGGCGGGGAAATCCCGCGGCATGCAGGTGCTGATGCTGCTCTGGAACAACCTGAGGGTATGCCTGGTATCGACTGTCCTCGGATGGATTCTGGGGATTGTCCCCATGTTGAGCATCGGCCTAAACGGCGTGCTTATCGGCGTAGGCGCCAGGCTCATGGTCGCCCGGGGGGGATGGCCGCTCGGAATGGTCATAGCCTCGTTCTTGCCGCACGGCGTATTGGAACTGCCGGCGTTCATTGCGGGCCAGGTTGTGGGCATGCGAATGGGATTCCTCATCCCCTTGGTGTGGAGGGGACGGGCGACCACCGGGGATCTGGGGCGCGCTTTCGCTGAAGGCATCGCCATACTGCTTCTGTTCACCGTCCCGGCCTTGGCTTTGGCCGCGGCGGTTGAGCTTTCGGTGACCCCGGCTCTCATTCGCGCAATGGCTCCCGGCTATCCGGCACTGGGCCTCTAGCGTGGCCCTCTTAGCGCTGACACGGGGAGGGAACATCGTTGAACTTTCAGGATTTGATACTCACCCTAGAACACTACTGGGCCCGGCGCGATGTGACCATACAGCAGCCCTACGTAGTCGAAGTGGGCGCCGGCACTATGAGTCCGCACACCTTTCTTAGGGTCCTCGGGCCGGACGCGTGGAATGCGGCCTACGTCCAGCCGTCGCGGCGGCCGGCCGACGGCAGGTACGGCGATAACCCCAACCGTCTATTCCAGCACCATCAGTATCAAGTGATATTGAAGCCCAGCCCCGATGACGTTCAAGACATATACCTGGGCAGTCTGGCCGAAATCGGCATAGACCCGACAGAGCACGACATCAGATTCGTGGAGGACAACTGGGAGGCGCCCACGCTGGGCGCATGGGGAACGGGCTGGGAGGTATGGCTGGACGGCATGGAGATCACTCAATTCACCTACTTCCAGCAGGTCGGAGCGATGGATGTCCGTCCTGTGTCTGCCGAGATCACCTATGGGCTCGAACGAATCGCCATGTACCTCCAACATGTCGACGATGTATACGACCTGAAGTGGACCGGCGAGCTGACCTACGGGGATGTCTACCACCGGGCGGAATACGAGTTCTCCAAGTACGCCTTCGAGGTTGCAGATACGGGCGTTCTCCGAACCTCTTTCGAAAACTACGAGAAGGAGGCATCGCGGTGCCTCGACGAAGATCTGGTCTTGCCGGGCTATGATTACGTACTGAAGTGCTCCCACGTCTTCAACATACTTGATGCCAGGGGAGCGTTCGGCGCCGCGGGGCGCGCTGAGTACATGGCCAGGATCAGATCGCTTGCCCGCCGTGTCGCGCGTGCCTGGGTCGACCATGGGCAGGAGGAGGCGGCGGAAAATGGCGACAGGTGAGGCGAAGGCAGTGACAGACGCGGTTCTGGAAATCGGGATGGAGGAGCTGCCCGCTCGCTTCATGCGGCAGGCGCTTGCCGATGCGCGCGAATACATGCAGAAGGCGCTGGCCTCCGCCAGGCTGGAAGTCTCCGAAGTGCAATCCTACGGTACGCCGAGGAGAATCATCGTGCAGCTGTGCCAGGTGGCTCCCAGGCAGCATGATTTGGTCCGGGAGGTCAGGGGACCGGCAGCCAGGGCTGCTTTCGATTCCGAGGGCAAGCCGACCAGGGCGGCATTGGGCTTCGCGAAGTCGGCCGGAGTCGCTGTGGACCAGTTGTCACGCAAGCCAACTCCGCAGGGAGAGTATGTTTTCGCCACAGTCGTCGAAGTGGGTCGCCCGGCAGGCTCGGTGCTGGCGGAACTGTTTCCGCAGATGATCGCAGCTTTGACCTTCCCGAAATCCATGAGGTGGGGCTCACGCGATTTCCGGTTCGCCCGCCCGATCAGGTGGATTACGGCCATGCTTGGCGAGGAAGTGATCGACTTCGACACGCATGCTGTGTCGAGCGGTCGTACTACGTGGGGCCATCGCACGCTGGCTCCGGGCGCGCACGAGATTGGGTCGGCTGAAGACTGCCTGCACCGCTTGCGCGAGCTGGGAGTGATGGCGGACCCAGGGGAGCGTGCTCGCCGCATACGCGAGCAAGCAGAAAGCCTGGCAGCGGCCATTGGAGGTCGGGCGGTGATCGACCCTGAGCTTCTGGAGGAGATCACCTTCCTCGTGGAGTGGCCCACGGCTTTTGCCGGGAGTTTCGCGCCCGACTGCCTTGACATGCCCGAGGCGTGCGTGATTACGCCCATGCAGGATCACCAGCGCTACTTCCCGGTTCGCGATGCCGATGGGAACCTCATGCCAGTCTTCATAGGAGTGCGTAACGGCGGAGATCACGCCATAGACGTGGTCAGAGCGGGGAATGAGAAGGTGTTGGCGGCGAGGCTGGCCGATGCGCGCTTCTTCTTCGAAGAGGACATGAGGCGTCCGCTTGTCGAGAGAGTGGACGACCTGCGCGGCGTAGTTTTCCAGGAAAGACTGGGGACAATGTACGACAAGGCGGCCCGAATCGGGCGCTTAGCATTGGAGTTGCTCCATGGGGCCGAGGATCCGGCGCTCGTGGAGACCGCCGCCATGCTCGCCAAGGCGGACCTGGTCACTGCTGTGGTTCGCGAGTTCACCGAATTGCAGGGCGTCATGGGCCGCGAATACGCGCTGCGGCAGGGGCAGGACACAGCCGTTGCCGAGGCCATATTCGAACACTACCTCCCGCGGTTTGCAGGCGATGTTCTTCCTGCCTCGCGCCTTGGGGCGGCTCTGTCCATCGCCGACAAGATCGACACGCTGACGGGCTACTTTTCCATAGGCCTCATTCCCTCGGGCTCCGCCGACCCATATGCCCTGCGGCGTCAGGCGGCAGGGGCCGCCTCCGTGCACGGGCAGTGGAGGTTCGTGATGGAGCTGGATTCGCTTGTCGCCTGCGCTGCGGGCCTGTTTGAGCAGGCTGGGGTGATTCGAGGCGTAACGGAGCGGGCGCAAGTGATCGCGGACGTGATGGATTTCGTCCAGGCCAGGCTGAAGGTTTCCCTGGAAGAGGCCGGGTTCAGGCACGACATAGCCGACGCTGTGCTTGCGGCGGATCGCGGCCGGCCGGCGTGCGTGTTCGAGCGAGCGTACGCCGTGGCGCAGGTTGTGGACGAGGCTTGGTTTGCCGTGCTCGCCACGGCGGGCGCCAGAGTGCGAAACATCGCGCTCAATGCTCAGACAGACGCGTTCAGCCCATCGCTTTTCGACGATGGTGCCGAGCGGGCGCTGTTCGATGCGGCCAAAGCGATGGAGGCAGAGGTGCGCACATCGATCCAAGCGCGCATGTCGGGGTTTGTGGATAGACATGCGTGTGTTTCGGCTCTCGAAAGGATGAGCGCCATAGGCCCGGTGATCGACAGGTATTTCGATGAGGTCATGGTCATGGTCGACGACGACGTGGTGCGGAGCAATCGCCTGGCGATGCTCAAGTGGCTATCCGGCATCTTGTCCATGGTCGTCGACCTGTCCAAAATAGTGTTCGCGGGCGAGTGACCGCTCATGTTCATGAGATTCGCTTGAAGGAAAACTCTTAGTCGAGTAGAATCTTGATTGAGTTGGCAAGAGGAGAGCAGCAATGGATAGGAGGATTGTCATGGCAGACAGGGAGACACAAAAGTACGTGTACTATTTCGGCGGCGGTCGAGCGGAAGGCTCAGGCGACATGAAGAACCTCCTCGGCGGCAAAGGCGCCGGGCTGGCTGAAATGGTGAATCTGGGGATTCCGGTGCCCCCGGGTTTCACCATCACCACTGAAGCATGCATAGCTTACTACTCCAGCGGCAACCAGTGGGCAGAGGGCCTCGCGCAGCAGATCGACTGCAACCTGGCGCATCTGGAGAAGGATATGGGCGCGGTATTCGCTGATCCTGAGAACCCACTTCTTCTGTCGGTGAGGTCGGGCGCGCGTGTGTCGATGCCCGGCATGATGGACACCATCCTCAATCTGGGTCTGAACGATGTCACCGCCGCAGGGCTTATCAAGAAGACCGGCAACCCCCGTTTCGTGTACGACAGCTACAGGCGGTTTGTGCACATGTACTCAGATGTGGTCATGGGCGTGCCGCACGAGAGCTTCGAGGAAGCCATCGCCGCGAAGAAGCGGGCGCGCGGCGCGAAGCTGGATATGGATTTGTCCGCCGACGACCTGAAGGAGCTGGTCGCGGAGTACAAGGCTATCACGCGGGAACATGCGGGGCGCGACTTCCCTGAGGACCCCAAAGAGCAACTGCGGGGCGCCGTGGATGCAGTGTTTGGGTCGTGGAACAACCAGCGGGCGATTACATACCGCAAGATCAACGGCATACCCGGCGACTGGGGCACGGCAGTCAACGTGCAGACGATGGTCTTCGGCAATATGGGCGATACGTCCGGCACGGGCGTGGCATTCACGCGAGACCCCGCCACCGGCGAGAACGTGTTCTACGGGGAGTACCTCATGAACGCACAAGGCGAGGACGTCGTCGCCGGCATTCGCACACCCAGACCCATCAGCACTCTCAGAGAATCGATGCCCACAATCTACGCCGAGCTTGAGCAGATCTACCACAAGCTCGAGGCGCACTACCGGGATATGCAAGATATCGAGTTCACGATACAGGACGGCCGTCTGTTCATGCTGCAGACCCGTACCGGCAAAAGGACCGGCACGGCCGCGGTGCGCATAGCCGTTGAGATGGTGGGAGAGGGCATGATTGACGAGAAGACCGCGGTGCTGCGCGTCCCTCCCGCCAACCTCGACCAGCTGCTTCATCCGATGATCGACCCCAAGGCCAATGTCAAAGCCTTCGCCAAGGGATTGCCGGCATCCCCAGGCGCCGCCGTTGGGCGCATAGTGTTTACGGCGGACGCGGCCGAAGCCTGGGCAGAGCGCGACGAGAAAGTGATCTTGGTGCGGACCGAAACCTCGCCTGAAGATATCGGGGGCATGCATGCGGCAGTGGGCATACTCACCTCTCGCGGAGGCATGACAAGCCACGCGGCAGTGGTTGCGCGCGGCATGGGCACTTGCTGCGTTGCAGGCTGCGGAGCTATCCTCATCAACGAAAGAGAGAAGAAGATGGTATCGGGCAACGTGTCGCTCACCGAGGGCGATTGGATCACCCTAAACGGGTCCACAGGTGAGGTTATCGAGGGAAAAGCGCCTCTGGTCCAGCCTGAGCTGACAGGGAGCTTCGGGACGCTCATGGAGTGGGCCGACAAGTTCCGCGCGCTTCAGATTCGCACCAACGCGGATACACCGCAAGACGCCAAGCAGGCGCGGGCCTTCGGAGCCGAGGGCATCGGCCTGTGCCGTACTGAGCACATGTTCTTTGCGGAGGACCGGATTCGCGCCATGCGCGAGATGATTCTTTCTGACACCGAAGAGCAGAGGCGCGCCGCGCTGGTCAAACTGCTGCCCTTCCAGAAGGGCGACTTCATGGGGATCTTCAGGGAGATGGCAGGACTGCCTGTAACCATCAGGCTTCTGGACCCGCCGCTCCACGAGTTCCTTCCCAGCATGGAGCAGACCAAACAGATCTCCGAAATCGCGACCGAAATGGGCATTTCCGAGGCGAAGGTGCGTGAACGCATCGAGTCCCTCCACGAACTCAACCCCATGCTGGGATTCCGCGGTTGCCGCCTGGGAGTAGTGTTCTCTGAGATCTACGAGGTGCAGGTGAGGGCGATCTTCGAGGCCGCCTGCGAGCTGACCCGCGAAGGCGTCGAGGTACTGCCCGAGGTGATGATCCCTCTCGTCGGCACCACCGGTGAGATGGAGATGATCCGCGACTATGCGGTGAGAATCGCCGACGACGCGATCCGGGAGTACGGAGTAAAGCTGGATTATCTGCTCGGAACGATGATCGAGGTTCCCCGCGCGGCCCTGGTCGCCGACAAGATCGCCCGAACGGCGGAGTTCTTCTCGTTTGGGACCAACGACATGACTCAGATGACCTTCGGCTACAGCCGCGACGATGCGGGCAAGTTCTTGGCCCCGTACATCGATGGGAATGTACTGAAGTCCGATCCGTTCCAATCTCTTGACCAGGAAGGCGTAGGCCAGCTGGTGGAGATGGGCGTGCAGCGTGGACGGAGCGTGCGTCCCAACCTCAAGATCGGCGTCTGCGGCGAACACGGCGGGGATCCGGACTCCATCGATTTCTTCCACCGAGCCGGGCTCGACTATGTGAGCTGTTCACCGTATCGCGTGCCCATCGCGAGGCTGGCGGCGGCCCAGGCCGAGCTGAAAAAGCCGAGAAAGGCAACAGAAGAGACATGTAGCAAGGGTTGCTGCAGGAAAACCTGTCGCTAGAGGTGAAATAGACAAACAGGGTCTGCCATCGGCCCACGCGGCGCGTCATGCCGCGTGGGCCATTTGTCCCAATCGGAGCGAGGAGGGGTGCGGCGTGACCGTACGAGAGAGGATCGAGCGGGAGGAGACTGCGCGTCTTTCGCCTTGCGCCGCGCTTGCTGCCGACTCGCGCGGCCGCGACCGGCATGAGGAGGCCGACGAGTTCCGTACCTGCTATCAGCGTGACCGTGACCGAATAATACACTGCAAAGCGTTCAGAAGGCTGAAACACAAGACGCAAGTTTTCTACTCCCCGGAGGGCGACCACTATCGGACGCGCCTCACGCACACACTGGAAGTCTCGCAGATAGCGCGGACGATAGCTCGTGCCCTCATGCTCAACGAGGACCTGACCGAAGCAATCGCGCTCGGGCATGATCTGGGGCATACGCCTTTCGGCCACTCCGGCGAGGCCGCCATGGACGAAGTGCTGCCTGGCGGTTTCCACCACAACGAGCAGAGCCTCAGAGTAGTCGAATTCGTGGAGCGGCGGAACGGCAAGGATGAGCGCGGGCTGAACCTCACTTGGGAGGTGAGGAACGGCATACTGTGCCATTCGGCGGATTGGCCCAAGCAGGCGGCTACTCTAGAGGGGCAGATAGTAAAGCTGGCCGACAAGATAGCCTATGTCAACCATGATGTGGACGACGCGGTGCGGGCAGGCGTCATAACCGAGAGCATGATCCCTGAAGAGGTTCGCGATATATTGGGCCCGACCAGACGGGAACGCCTGGATACACTGGTAGCCGACGTCATCCGGCAAAGCGAAGGCAAGCCCGAGATCTGCCAGAGCCCCAAGGTGGCGCAGGGAATGGCCATCTTGCGCCGGTTCATGTTTGACCGTGTCTATGAGGGTTCCATGGCAAAGGTGGAGGCGGACAAGGCCAAAAGGCTGCTGGTTGAGCTGTTCCACTACTACGTTGGGCATGTGAACGAGCTCATCGGGGATTCGGGAGAACCTGCGGCTGCATCCGACCCCACGCGGATGGCCGTGGACTATATAGCCGGCATGACTGACAGGTACGCCATGAAACAGTGGACACACCGTTTCGTCCCGGCGCCGTGGGCAGTGTACTAGCGTAACCGGGTTTAGCAGGCATCCTGCATAAGCGGGCAATGTTGCGGAATATTAAGGACACTGCTGTCAGATGGGGGGGAGCGGGGAAACATTGTGCATCGTAGAAGGGAATTTCGATCCCGGGTCGAATATCGAAACACAAGTCGGACGTGTCCTTGCGGTTTGGATGCCCTCGCTTCCGCCAGGTCGTGAATTCGGAAGCGGGGTTCTTTTTGGGAAGGATCGGGGCGTGCGAGACGCAAATGCGCACCAGGCAGGAGAACGCGTGTTGCCGGAGAACACTACCCCGGCAGGGGTTGGTTCGATGTGACGTCTAGATACAGCGATGACCTGGTGAACCAGGTGCGCGAATCGAACGACATACTCTCTGTGGTGTCGGAGTCCGTACAGCTCAAGAAGGTTGGCGGAAGGTACGTGGGCTTGTGCCCGTTTCATGCGGAGCGCACTCCGTCCTTCACCGTCTCCCCCGACAAGCAGCTATTCTACTGCTTCGGATGCCATGCAGGGGGTAACGTGTTCACCTTCATCATGAAGCTTGAGGGACTCACATTCCGAGAGGCAGTTCGGCGCCTCGGAGAGCGCGCGGGGATTGATGTGTCCGAAAACCCCGAAACGCAGGCCGAACGGGAGGCGCGCGAGCGGCGAGAGCGGGCTTACCGACTGAACGAGCTCGCCATGAAGTATTACGCTAAGGTTCTGCTGAAATCGGCGGCGGCGGGTCCTGCTCGCGAGTACCTGGCGCAGCGCGGTGTGAGCCCAGAGGCGCAGGAGCTGTTCAGTGTTGGATATGCGCCTCCTAGCTGGAACGGGTTGATCACCGCCATGGGCCGCAGCGGGGCGCCGCCCCATCTGCTGGCCGAGGCGGGGCTGGCGGCGGTGGATACGGGGAGCTCGGGTCGACGGTATTATGATCGTTTCAGGAACCGCGTGATCTTTCCAATCGTCAATGTGTATAATCGCGTGGTCGGTTTCGGTGGACGGGCGTTGGACGATTCCACGCCCAAATACCTGAACAGCCCTGAATCGCCGGTTTTCAACAAGCGCGCGAACCTCTACGGCCTCAACCGCGCGGCGGATCACATCCGCGCGCGCCAGACGGCGGTGCTGGTGGAAGGCTACATGGACGTTGTGGCTGCCCATCAGGCAGGCGTTGGAAACGCGGTGGCGACTCTCGGGACAGCGCTCACGCGGGAGCAAGCGCGGATGATATCCAGGTACGCGCAGCGGGTTGTCATGTGCTACGATGCTGACTCCGCCGGTTCGGCCGCCACAGAGCGGGGCGTTGGAACGATATCCGGCATCGGGCTCGACGTGATGGTGGCGATGCTGCCCGAAGGGCATGATCCCGACAGCCTAGTGCGGCATTTCGGCGGGGAAGCGCTGGATGGGGCGATCCAACAGGCTGTGCCGTATGCTCGCTACCGCATTGAGCAGATACTCGGGGCTACTGACATGTCCGCGCTAGAGAGCCGTCTTTCAGCAGCCGAGGCTGTGGTTGCAGTGGTGGCCGACCTTGCCGGCGAGGTCGAGCGCGCCGAATACGTGAGGGAACTCTCGGGCAGATTGGGCGTGGACCCATCGGCGCTTGCGGCCGATGTGCGCCGGGCGGCGGCGGGGCGCAGAGCCCCCGGTGCTCGAACCGTCTCCGCGCGTCCAGAAGCGTTTACGGCGCCGAGTGACCCCGTATGGGGAAGCAAGGCATATCTTGAGGTGGAACGGGCTCTGATCCGCTTGGCAGCGGCGTCGAGCGCGAACCTATCGCGGATCGCAACGGAGATCGGCCCCGATGGGTTTCGTGTCGCAGCCAACCGCGAGCTGTTGGCGATGATGTGTCGCGGCGACCAGGAGGGCAGATCAGTATCGTACGCCGAGTTAGTCGATGAGTGCCCCGAGGAAATCCGCGACTACGCCACTGAGATTCTCTCGGCAGGCGGGGTTTTCGAAACTGAAACGGACGGATTGGAAAATACCTTGAAGACCTGGCAGCATCTGGGGATACAGCATCGTCTGGGAGAGATCGGGCCCGAGGTCCGGAAGGCCGAAGAGGCGGGCGACCACGAACGCATCAGATCGCTTCTGGATGAGCAAAAGCGCCTCGCGGAGGCTCTTCGGGGAAAGCGGACGCTATACTAACAAGAGTGCTGCCGCCGGTGAGATCGGCTGTCTGCATGGCGATTCGGAAGGTGAGGAGATCATGCCCAAGGAATTGAGCGCGCCCGAATTGAGAGACCTCGTCGCAAGAGGCAGGAAGCGAGGCGTTCTCACTGACCGTGAGATCATGGACGCGTTGCAGAACGTTGACCTCACTCCGGATCAGATAGACGAGATGTACGAGGCGCTGGGAGAATACGGAGTCGACATCATCGGCTGTGCCGGAGACAACGAGGTCGATGGAGATGGCGCAGTCGAAGCGTTGGAGCCTGAGGCTGAGAGCACAGAGCAGGAGGAAACCGGGGCAGACCTTTCGGTTCCCGAGGGCGTTGCCATCGACGACCCTGTCCGGATGTACCTCAAGGAGATCGGTAGAGTCCCGCTTCTCACAGCCGAAGAGGAAGTCGAGCTGGCCAAGAGGATCGAGGCCGGCGATGAGGAGGCCAGACGGCGGCTGACTGAGGCCAATCTCCGGCTGGTCGTCAGCATTGCCAAGCGGTATGTGGGGCGTGGGATGCTCTTCCTCGACCTCATACAAGAAGGCAACCTGGGCTTGCTCAAAGCGGTGGAGAAGTTCGACTACCGCAAGGGATACAAGTTCAGCACATATGCGACCTGGTGGATCAGGCAAGCCATTACAAGGGCCATAGCCGACCAGGCCCGGACCATTCGCATCCCGGTGCACATGGTCGAAACCATAAACAAGCTCGTGCGAGTAGAGCGGCAGTTGCTTCAGGAACTGGGGCGTGCCCCGGTGCCGGAGGAGATCGCAGAAGCCATGAACTTCCCTGTTGAGCGCGTCAGGGAGATAATGAAGGTGGCGCAGGAGCCAGTGTCGCTGGAAACGCCCATAGGCGAGGAGGAAGACTCCCACCTGGGGGATTTCATAGAAGACGAGGACGCCCTGGCGCCTCCCGATGCGGCGTCGTTCCTGCTTCTCAAGGAACAGTTGCAGGAGGTTCTGTACACGCTGGCCCCCCGGGAGGAGAAGGTGCTGAGGTTACGGTTCGGGATCGACGATGGGCGTGCCCGAACTCTAGAAGAAGTGGGTCAGGAGTTCGGCGTCACCAGGGAGCGCATACGGCAGATCGAAGCCAAGGCCTTAAGGAAGCTGCGTCATCCCAACCGCAGCAAGAAGCTGAAGGACTTCCTCGAGTAGGT
>ENA-UOOR01001149-UOOR01001149.1-fermentation-metagenome-genome-assembly--contig:-NODE-1149-length-32880-cov-34.024920_pt1 | contig 32880 bp, 31 predicted proteins | sample MGYA00245780_ERZ724029 | MGnify/ENA primary metagenome ERZ724029 (study PRJEB28704, sample SAMN03018315) | fermentation metagenome | biome: anthropogenic terrestrial biome; feature: soil... | reverse complement strand
AACTCAGAAACGCTGTCAGCCACTTTTCATTTCTCTCTTTCAGCGGTGGCTGTTTCCCATAGGGCCGCATCGTCCTCCGTATCTTTCGGAAGCAATTGTTATCTGAAATTCAACTTCGATCCGTGCGTCCGATAGGTTTGAAAGAAAGGCCCGGCGGCGTGGCCGCCGCGACATATATGCTGTTCTGATCGTACTTCAGACATTCTCAAAATAAAGTATTTATACCATCTATGTATCGTCGGTATTGGTCTGACGGCCACAGCGGCGGGGAAACACCCGGTCCCATTCCGAACCCGGAAGTAAAGCCCGCCTGCGTCTCTGTCTGTACTGTACTGCGCAAGCGTACGGGAACTCAGAAACGCTGTCAGCCACTTTTCATTTCTCTCTTTCAGCGGTGGCTGTTTTCGTAGCACAGCATCATCCTTTGTCTTTCAGGAGACTTTTTCCAGAACATTGTCTGATCCGTGCTTCCGATAAGTTTGAAAGAAAGGCCCGGCGGCGTGGGGCGCCGGTAATGGGTTTGAACGGAGACATAAGCGCCTTTGCAGAGCTTTGCAGGCCCATTATGTGCAGTAGCATGTACGCATACTTATTATAAAATTGTATACGCTTAATAACACAAAATAAAAGATAATAATAAATTTAAAAGGTTTTTATTGATCCCGTCCGGATCATGCGGTCGCACGGGGCTTCGATACCTCTGCGTACCTGTTGTACACCAGTACCAGGACCGCCCAGATTGCCACTATGCCTATAAGCATGGCTCCGCCTATCGTCGCCATCTCGTTAAGCATCAAAGCGGTGTCGCCCGGCGTAGCCATCGCCGTCAGGAACGGGAACCAGGGAACAACCTCGCCGCTCCAGAAATGCTCTACCGCCAGAGCTCCGACCGCCGTCCAAAGCATTATGTTAAGCCATTGGACGTGATATTTCTCGGGGATCCATCTTGCACATACTGTCAATACCACCGCGGCTGCCGCGGGTACCAAAAAACAAGCCATTCAACATACCTCCTTTGTGTCTTCCTTCTCTTCTGCGCCTATCTGTTCGTGAGCACCCAACCTCTGCACGATTATGGCGAGCTGCCACACCATGAATATGGGTATCAGCATGCAAATGCTCAGGACAAGGGGTTCGGCGCCAATCTCAAAAAATGGCCCCTCTGCACCTTCTGAGAACCAACCCATCAGATGGTCGATGAATATACAAGCGGTCAGCGCCCAGAGGCCGAGGGAAAGATATCCCAGGTAGTATTTCTGAGTATGAAACAAGTATATTCCGGTAGCGATAAGGGCCGAGATTGCAAAAATTACCAACCACATTTTTATTATCTCCGGGTACTTTTATCCGAACTCGTGTTACTACATACTATTATTAAATTATTGTTACTAAATGTTAATAAATATAAAAATAATATTAAATCAAAAAATCCGGCGCCATGCCGGATGACATGAAAATGAGAAACGGGGGCGGACCCCCTTTTATGGTTTAATGTTCGGTCAAGCGGATGAGCTTTTCCCATCTGCTATCGATGTTGGCCTGCATCTTCTCTACGACGGGTGCCCAGCGCTCCTCCTTGAGATGCCTGTATCTGCCCTGGGCGTTGATCCAGTCCGTGACCGGCTTCTTCTCGGCCTTCCCATCGGCGATCTTGAGGCTTTCTGCGGTGAGCGCATATTTGCCGTCGACGACCTCATAGAGGGGCCAGACGCACGTCTCGACGGCCAGCTTAGCCATATCCACCGTCATCGAGGGATCGGTCCTCCATCCCCTGGGACAGGGCGTGATCGCGTTGATGAACGCGGCGCCTCCGCAATCGAATCCCTTCTTCGCCTTTTCTACCGTGTCTCTCCAGTTGTGCGGTGACACCTGTGCGACATAAGGGATGTTGTGGGCGACCATGATCGCAGTGAGGTCCTTCGAATACCCCTGCTTACCCGAGGAAACGGACCCGGCGGGCGAAGTGGTCGTATCGGCGCCCATGTTGGTAGCGCTCGACCTCTGGATCCCCGTGTTCATGTACGCCTCGTTGTTCAGACACACGTAGAGCATCTGATGGCCCCTCTCCATCGCACCGGAGAGCGCCTGGAGCCCTATGTCGTATGTTGCGCCGTCGCCGGCGAAATTGACGAAGTTCATCTCCTCTTTGATCTTGCCCTGCCTCTTCAGAGACTGGTACGCCGCCTCGACGCCTGCGCATGTTGCCGCGCCGTTCCCGAAGGCCGTGTGTATAAGAGGCACGTTCCACGAGGTGTACGGGTACACCGTAGTCGAGACTTCGAAGCATCCGGTGGACAGCGAGACCACCAGCGGCCTCTGGGTGCCCATGAGTATCTGCTTGGCGAGTATGGGTTCGCCGCATCCGGCGCAGAGCCTGTGCCCGCTCGTCAGCTTGACAGGCAGTTGGTTGAGGCTTTTAAGCGATGTAGTCATAGTTTCATCCCCACATAGTTTATCTTATCTGCACTGCCCTTGACCACGGACTCCATGGCTCCCTTGAGAGTTGAAACGCTGGTGTCCGCCCCTCCGATGCCGTACATGAAGTTGTACATCTTCGGGACCTCCTCGAGGTCTATGGCCGCGGCGACGACCTCCGGGTACAGGGGCCCGTAGGCCCCGAGGCTGACGTGCTTGTCGAATACGGCGACGGCTTTCTTGCCCTTGATCAACCTGGCGATCTCCTTCTCCGGCCACGGCCTATATATGTGGGGCATCGCGGCCCCGACCTTTATGCCGGCATCGCGCATCTGGTCGACGGTTTCCTGCATTGTGCCGTAAGAGGAGCCCAGTATTATGGCTACATACTCGGCGTCTTCACATCTGTACTCGTCCACCAGGTGGTACTCCCTGCCGGTGAGCTTCTTGAAATCCTTGAACACCTGCTCGGCGACCTCGAGGGCCTTGTCCATGGCCTCGACCTGCTGGTGTTTGTGCGCGTAGTAGAAGTCAGGCCCGTCTAGCATCCCGTGCGACGTGGGGTGCTTGTAGTCCAGCAGCGGGCATATCGGCTCGAACTCGCCGACGAACTTCTTCACGTCCTCGGTGTCGACCGGGGTCATCCTCTCGACCGCATGTGTCAGGATGAAGCCGTCAAGGTTGGTGATGATGGGGAGCTGCACGTCCGGGTGCTCTGCGATCTTTGGCGCCATGATGGCGTTGTCGTAGGCGCTCTGGACATTGTCCGCGAACATCTGGATCCAGCCCGTGTCCCTTGCGGCCATGGCGTCGCCGTGGTCGTTGTTGATGTTGATGGGCCCGCTGACCGCCCTGTTTGCGACGGCCATTACGAGCGGGACCCTCATCGACGACGTGATGGGGAGCATCTCCCACATGTATGCCAGGCCCTGGGACGCCGTGGCCGTGAAGGTCCTGGCGCCCGCAGAGCAGGATGCCGCGCAGAGCGTAAGTGCGCTGTGCTCGGACTCGACGCAGACATATTCCGTTTTGACCTCCCCGTTGGCGACGAACTTGGAAAAGTCCTCGACGATTATGGTCTGAGGGGTGATCGGATATGCCGCGCACACGTCGGGATCGATCTGCTTCCATGCGTATGCGACGGCACCGTCGCCGTTGATTGCTATGTCTTCCAGCTTTTTCTTTGCCATGATCAGGCCTCCGTCATCGTAATAGCCTTCTTGGGGCATATCTGCGCGCATATGCCGCAGCCCTTGCAGTGGCTCATTTTGAACCCTTCGAGACGGCCTTCCTTGATTATGACCGAGTTGTCGGGGCAGAACATCCAGCAGTTGAGGCAGTTGATGCACTTATCCTTGTCCACGACCGGAGTGTAAGACCTCCAGTCTCCTGTGAGTATCGCTTCGGAGCTTCCCGGATTGCAGACCCTGGCCCCGACCGGCATGTCCTTGATCTTGATCTTCGCCATCACTGCACCTCCTCGTAGGCCCTCTTCAGAGCTGAAAGGTTCTTTTCGATAACTTTTTGGGAAAGCTTTGCTCCGAGTTTGTTGATAACATGGTCGGCCATCGTATCGAAGTCGACGATGGGCCTTATCCTGACCAGCGCGCCCAGCATGGACGTGTTGGCCATAGGCCTCCCGATCTCCTCGATGGATATCTTCGTGGCGTTTACGGTATGGCACTCCAGGTCCGTTCCGATGGCCGCCTGAAGCTCTGCCGGCGTGCCGTCGTAGTTAGCCAGTATGAAACCGTCGTCTTTCAGCCCGGCGGCCACGTCGACCTTGCCTATCAGAGTGCCGTCCAAAACGATCACTATATCCGGTTCGTAAACCTGGCTGTGCACCCTGACGGGTTTATCAGAAATCCTGGTGAACCCTTTGATCGGAGCTCCCATCCTCTCCGGTCCGAATTCAGGGAATGCTTTCACATACTTTCCGGCACTGATAGCCGCTTCGGCGAGGATCTCGTTCGCTGTGACGACGCCCTGCCCGCCTCTACCATGCCAAACTATTTCCATGTCCATGGGAACCATCAATACGTCAAAGCGACATCTGATTTAAAGCCTTGCGCCTTGTATGATAATTATATTCCACTTTCGTACGAATTTTATGGTGAAACTCTTAATTTTCCGCCTTAATTCTACGAATATTATAATTAATTTTACGAATATCGGAGATACATATATATCGACCGCTTTCGGAACAGACTTACCAGGATTGTAGTTAGTCAGGGCAAACCATATTAAAAAGAAGGCCTTACTCCGCATTAGTGCATCTGGTGCATCCAAATTCTTTCCTACGGGGGACTTAGATGGAAAAAAGAATTGTAGACGTCGATGAGCTGCGTGTCGAGGACATTCCGCTGGTAGGTGGTAAAGGAGCAAACCTTGGAGAACTGACCTTTGCCGGGTTCCCGGTTCCGGGGGCTTTTGTTCTGACAACTAACTCTTACGACTATTTCTTTGAAAAGAACAATCTGACCAAAGTTGTAGAAAGGGAGCTGACGACGATCGACGAGAACTCGGACCAGAGCTTGGCCGAAGCGTCCGATCGCATCAGGAAGATGATCGAAGAAGGGGAGGTCCCCGACGATCTGAGATCGGAGATACTGTCGAAATACAACATCCTGTTCCCCAAGGGGAAGAAAGGATTCGTAGCCGTCAGGTCCAGTGCTACGGCGGAGGACCTGCCGGACGCGAGTTTCGCAGGCCAGCAGGAGACATATCTCAACGTTACTGGAGAGGAGGACCTTATGGATAAGGTCAAGAAGTGCTGGTCCTCCCTGTTCACTGCCAGGGCGATCTCATACCGCCAGAAGCGCGGATATGCCAGCGAGGAAGTTAAACTGGCCGTCGTCGTCCAGAAGATGGTCAACTCCGAGATATCCGGAATTATGTTCACAGTGGACCCCAACAGCGGTGCCAACAACATCATCATCGAGGCCGGCTACGGCCTCGGGGAAGCCATCGTCGGCGGAGAAGTAACCCCCGATACATATGTCGTCGACAAGAACGAGATGAAGATCAACAAAGAGAAGACGAGAAGGTCTACACAGAAGTGGAAATATGTGAGGGGCAAGACCGGCGGGGCCGTGAAGAAGGACGTCCCGTCCGAACTGGAGAGCGCCCAGAAGATCCCTGACGACAGGATACTCGAGATCGCCGAGATTGGAAGGCAGATCGAAATCCACTACGAGAAGCCCATGGACATGGAGTGGTGCATCGAGGACGGCAAGGTGTTCATCGTCCAGGCCCGGCCGATAACCGCTGTCGGAGACTCGAAGACGAACGAGTCCGCAGGCATAGACGCATCGCAGGAGAACGTTATCACCGCCGGAATGGGCGCAAGCCCGGGATTGTCCACGGGACGCGTGGTCGTGTACGACGTAAGCATGAGCCTGGACGTCATAAGGGACGGAGACGTGCTGGTAACAACTATGACCATGCCCGACATGGTGCCTGCAATGTCCAGGGCGGTGGCCATCGTCACCGACGAGGGAGGCATGACCTGCCACGCCGCCATAATATCCAGGGAGCTGGGCACCCCCTGCGTGGTAGGGACCGGCAACGCCACATCCGTGCTCAAGGACGGAATGATCGTCACCGTCGACGGCACCACCGGGACCGTGTACAAAGGGGAGATCAAGAAGAAGGTCCCCGTGCAGCATGCGGACACCCAGTCCGTGGCCGCCGAGTACGTTCCCGTCACCGGCACCAAGATCATGGTCAACATGAGCATGCCCACCAAGGCCGACGAGGTGGCGGCGTTGCCCTGCGACGGAGTTGGACTCATGAGGAGCGAGTTCCTGTTCACCAACTACATCGGGGAGCACCCCATGTACGTCATAGCCGACGGACGCTCGGACGAGCTCATAGAAAAGCTGGCAGAGGGTATCGCAAAGGTGGCGAGGGCGTTCTACCCCCGCCCCGTTGTACTTAGGACCTCGGACTTCAAGACCAACGAGTACCGCGACATGCGCGGCGGTGCGGACTACGAGCCCAATGAAGACAATCCCATGATCGGATGGCGCGGATGCTCACGATATGTCTCCCAGGATTACAGGGACGCCTTCATCTGCGAGCTGAGGGCCATCAAGAAGGTCAGGGACGAGATGGGACTGAAAAACCTGAACATTATGCTCCCGTTCGTGAGGACCATCGAGGAGGTCCAGGAGATCACGGCCATGATGGACGAGATCGGCCTCAAGAGAGGGACGACCCTGAAGCTTTACCTGATGGCGGAAGTACCGGTCAACATTTTCATGGCCGAGGAGTTCTGCCAGTACTGCGATTCGTTCTCCATCGGGTCGAACGACCTGACTCAGCTCGTTCTCGGAGTCGACCGCGATTCCGATGTGCTCGGAAGGATGGGGTATTTCGACGAGAGGAACGAAGGAGTCAAGAGGGCGATCAGACAGCTCATCGAGGTCGCCCACAGGAACGGCAGGACGGTAGGCATATGCGGCCAGGGGCCCTCTGTCTACCCTGAGTTCGCCGAATTCCTCGTTGAGTGCGGAATAGACTCGATATCCCTCAACCCGGACACCGTGGTCAAGACCAAGAGGTCCATTGCGTCCGTCGAGCAGAGGCTGATGCTCAGGCAGTTGCGCGAGCTTTCCAGTAGGAACTGAACGTCGCGACGCCCCCCCAAACCGCTTACCTTCTTTTCAAAATCTCATGTCCGAATCGGAATCGCTGTTGTCAACCAGCCTGCGGTTGATCGATACGGCATCCTCGTCGGGGAGAAGCATCGTGGCGGCCTCCATGAGGGGGTGCTTGGAACCTTCGATTATCTTCACGTCGTCGAGGGTCCTGAGGTTCCATCTCTCGGCCGTCTTCTCCAGCCCGAGCTTGATGTCAAATTTGTTGGGCTCCAAAACTATGGCCTTGAAGCTTGTGAGGCCCAGCTTCTTCGCCGCCATTATCCTGTGGTGCCCGTCGACCACCAGATAGCCGTTGCGTCTGGCGATCACGATGATCGGTTCGTTGAGCCCCCTCTTGATCTCGTACTGGCGGCCTATCAGTTCGTCCATGTAGACCTCTTTCTGCGTCGGCAGCATCTGGTCCATCGGAATCTCCTTGTTCACTATGCGCATCCTTAGGCCGTTCTGCTGCTCCATGAAGTTCTTGACGGTCATGACCTTGCCCGGCCTGGACTTCTCGATCTGGGAGCGCACAATGTCGATGTTGGATATGATGCCTACCAGCTTGCGGTTCTCGTCGACGACGGGCAGATTCCTGAGGCCGTACCTGAACAGGATCCTGGTTGCATCGTCTATCGACATGGAAGGCACGGCGCAGAGGGTGCCGCGCCTCATGACCTCACGCATCTTGGCGTCGGGGGTGTAAATGTACCTCAGAAGTTCCTTGGCGGTTATGAAACCGAGAAGGTAGCCGTTCTCGGCTATGGGAAACCCATGGAAACTGGACGAGATTATCTTTTCTCTGACCTGGCTTACGGTCATGTCTGGTGTGATTGTGAGGACGTCCCTCACCATATAATCGGCCACAACGGCTTCCGGCATGATTTATCTCCTCTGTACATATACTCGTAAGCCTATTTTTAACCTTATGAAACTACCAGCAGGGAAGCGCTGGGGCCTTTCTTGCTGATAACCTTATATAGTGTTTCATATTATCAGGAAGTGCGCCCCGGTAGTGTAGTGGCCTATCATGGAGCCCTGTCGAGGCTCCGACTCGGATTCGAATTCCGACCGGGGCGCCATTTATAATTCTTCGATCTGGCACTTTATGTTCTGCTTGTCGCGGAACCGTGCATCGTTATCGTGTTGCGGCCTGATTTCGGGTCGACGGAGAGTTCCGCGTCAACTCCGAAAACCGTACGCATGTTCTCGGGGGTGAGGACCTCTTCGGTCCTGCCTAGAGCGTGTATCGTATGGTCGTGGATCATCAGTATTCTGTCGCAGTAGCGGGCAACCATAGGAAGGTCGTGTGATACTATGACCACTGTCAGTCCCTCGCTCCTCGAAAGAGAGTAGACCAAGTCGAGAATGTCGAACTGGGCGCTTATATCGAGATGCAGCGTGGGCTCGTCCATCAGCAGTATCTTGGGCGTCTGCGCCATGGCCCTGGCGATTATGACCTTCTGCCTTTCCCCGCCGCTCATGGTGTTCACGTAACGGTCTGCCATATCCAGTACGTTGGTCTTCCTCATCGCGTCTTCGATTATCCTGAGGTCTTCCGAGGAGTCTCCCTGGAAGGCGTCCTGGAATGGCATCCTGCCCATGGAGACGATCTCTCTTACGGTGAACGAGAAACCTACGCGACTGTCCTGCGGAACCACCGCTATCTCCTTCGCGATGTCTTTTTTCTTGTAATTGTGAAGGTCCTCCCCGTCCAGAAGCACGCATCCGCCTTTGGGGCTCAGATTCCTGTTCAGATTGCCCAGCAGGGTCGTCTTTCCGCATCCGTTGGGCCCCAGTATCCCCAGGACCTCTCCTTCCTTGACCAGGAACGAAACGTCTTTGAGAACAGGCTTCCCATCGTAATTGTAGAATAAGTCACGGATATCCAGGCTCATACCCATCCCACCTCCTTTTTTCTTCTCCTGAGCAGATAGATGAAATACGGGGCGCCTATCAGAGATGTCACTATGCCTATGGGCATGACGCCCAGAGATTGGGCGAAGAGATGTGCCAGATAGTCGCATCCTACAAGATATATCCCTCCGGTCAGCACGCACATCGGCAGAAGCAGACGGTTGTCCGGACCAAGAAGTATCCTGAGTATGTGCGGGATCACAAGGCCTACGAAGCCGATGGTCCCCACGAAACATACCGCAGCCGCGGTGACGAGAGACGAGGCGATCAACAGTGCCAGCCTTGTCTTTTTTACGTCTATTCCAAGGTCCATGGCGTGGGCGTCCCCCAGCATCATGGCGTTCAGGTCCTTGGCGTAGTAGAGCATTGCGAATATGCCCACGGCGCTGAGGACCAGCACTATCGGGATCTTGACCCATGGGAGGCTGACGGTCAGGCTGCCCATTCCCCAGAAGACTATCTCCGTGATGCTCTCGCCCGCTATGTACGTGAGCAGGGAGACCGCCGCCTGCGCCAATGCCGCTACGGCTATTCCGGCCAGCAGAAGAGTCTCCATGTGCGTCTGGTTGCCCACTCTGGCAATAGAGTACACGAGGAACATGGTCCCCAGACAGAAAACGAAAGCCAGGATTGGGACCGATGCGACCTCAGGTACGAACGAAAGAGGGAAGAGAATCCCCAATGCGGCGCCCAATGCGGCGCCTGACGAGAGCCCGAGAGTATAAGGCGAGGCCATCGGGTTCTTGAACAGGGCCTGCATGACCGCACCGGCCACCGCCAGGCCGGCGCCCACTATCATGCCGAACAGCACACGGGTCAGATTGAGGTCCACGACTATGATGCGGTAGTTACTGTTCTTCCCGATCAGAGATTCCCAGACCTCCTGAGGAGATAGGAGCCACAGCTGCGCCCATCTCAGCTCCAGAAATAAGAGCAGGACGAATACCGCCGCCAACGCTATCAGGATGATTGCTGTTTTCTTTCGCCTGTCCATATTTCCACGTTCTTCGTAAGGGCGATATGTTCGGTATAAAGATTAGTGACGCCTCACCAGCACGACCGCGACCGCGATTATGGCTATCAACGTGACTATGGATATCGCTATCAGCGCTCCGTTCTCCGAAATGAATGAACCCTCGTCGTTGTAGAGGGGCGAGTGGTAGAGCTGGATGTAGACCGCTTCGAGTCCGGCCGCCATTCCGGGGCATGGATTATTCCAGTCTTTGTCCAGCTTGTAGACGTTGAAGCTGGATGGAAGGCTGAATTCCTCTTTGAAATCGTCTGCGGTCCCGTCATAATTGCCGTCGAGGAAGACGACGTCGGGATTGGCCTGTATCACAGCCGACGTGTCCGAGTTGTAGGATGTCGCCGAACTTCCATTGCTTCCTGCGTTCGTCGCTCCGCATATTTCTATCATGGATACTGCAAGTCCGCTGTTGTAGACTTTTATGGTGTCGCCAGTGACGGATATGTACATCGCTCTCGGCCTGTCTTCTTCGGCGATATCCGCTATATTTTCTATCACTGTATCTCTGGCACTTGTCATATTGCTTACCGAACCTGAAGAATTGAGGCCCATGGCGTCGGAAATGGCCTCCACCACATCTATGGATTCTTCGTACGTCTTGGCACCTAGGCATATAACGTTGTACCCTTCTGCGACCAGATTGTCGTAGACCGCTCCGGTGGCAAGTGTCGAAGAGAAATTGTTCATGAACACCACATCCGTATCCTTGTCGAACAAACCGTCTTCCACAAGCTGTGCCAGCCCCGATATGAGGGATGCCTTGTCGGAGTTATATCCCGTGCCTAGCATTGCGGTACCCTCGAGGACTTCCATCCTTTCGTCCCCATTGTAATCATAAGTCGAATAACGGTCATATCCGACTATCTTTTCCGTGCCTCCGAGGTCCATCACGGTCAGTGTGAAAGCGAAGCCCATTGTGACCACATGCTCCGCGGGAGCGCTCAGGGTTATCTGATGGCCCGCAGAGTCGGTGATGACGATCGGAGAAGTCGCGGAAACCTCATCCCCATCGGTCAGCGACGCTATGGAAGCTGCGAAAAGCATGGAGCACGCGACCAGGATGATTAGGGCTTTCTTATTTTGCATGCGACCTCCATACTTCGATACAATATAATGTTTATGTTATTTTTTTGAATTCATGTTACTATATGACATAATATGATCATATTGGTAATAATCTCAAAATAATTAAGCGACCGGATAGAAAATGCGTTCTCGGACAGATCGCGTTGTAGGGAAAGTTTCTTTAACCTGTAACGAACAGTACCACTCATGCGTTGGATGCTCCGCAGCAAGATACACCGCGCCACGGTCACAGAGACGCGCCTCGACTACGAGGGCAGCATAACGGTGGACGGTGAATTGCTTGATATGGCAGGCATACTGCCGGGTGAAAAGGTTACCATAGCCGACATCAACAATGGAAACCGCTTCGAGACCTACACCATTTACGGGGAGAAGGGCTCGGGCGAGATCTGCATCAACGGGGCCGCGGCCCGCCTCTGCAGCGTAGGCGATCTGGTGATCATCATGGGATACGAGCTTACGGACTGCCCCGTGGAGACCGAGATAGTCAAGGTCGACAGGTCCAACAGGCCAGTGACAGAGAAATGTTGAAAATCTTCTCCGACGGGGGGTCAAGGGGAAATCCCGGCCCTTCCGCCTACGGTCTGGTGGTGACCGAGAACGGGAACACGATTTATGAAGAGGCAGAATACTTGGGCATCCGCACGAACAACTATGCGGAGTACCGCGGGCTGATAGCCGGCATACGGAAGGCCATAGAGCTGGGGGCCGAAGAGGCCGAGTTCGTCATGGATTCTCAGCTCGTAATAAGGCAGATGAGGGGAGAATACCGTGTGAAGGCCCCCGAGCTGATCGAGCTTCACCGCGATGCAACTGCCTTGAGCTCCATGATACCCAAGGTCAGGTTCACGGACGTCCGCCGCTCCGAGCTGCTTATGCCCAGGGCGGACGAGCTGGTGAACAGGGAGCTTGACAGGAGTCAGCCCTGAATATGACGGACCAGCTCGGTTATCGGGACCGTCTCCTGGTCACCGGATGCCATGTTCCTAAATGTCACCGAGCCTTGCTCCAGCTCGTTCTTTCCGACGATTATCGCAAATCTGGCTCTTGCCGATGACGCGTACTTCAGGGCCTTTGCCATCTTCCGCCCCATGATGTCCATGTCGCAAGAGATCCCTGCCCTGCGGAGCATGGCCGTTATCTCCGCGGCCTTGATCCTCACATCATCCGACACCGGTACCACGTAGGCGTCGATGCCTTTCTGCTCGTAGGATATGCCCTCCTTCTCCATTGCCAGGAGTATCCTGTCGAAACCGATCGCAAAGCCTGTGGAGAAGACCCTCTCCCCTCCGAACAGTTCCGATAGGGTGTACGAGCCGCCGCCGCAGATCTGCTTCTCCGCTCCGAGCACGGGCGCCTCCGCCTCGAATACCATGCCCGTGTAATAATCAAGTCCGCGCACTACGCCCAGATCTATCTCGACATCGTCAACGCCCATGGCTGAAAGTATGCCTATGAGGGACCTGAGATATTCTCCCGGTTCTCCCGGCACCGTATCAATGACCTCGATGCCGCCGACCGTTTCCGTCAACTCAAATATCTCTTCGATATCCTGCGTGCCGATGTTCAGGTCCTCCATCATCGGGCGGGCCTCGTCGTAGAGTTTCTTGTCAAGCTTCTGAAGGACCTCTGCGGTCTTCTCCTTGGGGACGCCGGCATCAGCCAGTTTCTGCCTCAATACGCCTATGTGGCCTATCCTTATCTTGTAGTCTTTGAGGCCCAGCGCTTCTATCATCGCCGCGGCCAGGGCTATAGCCTCCGCGTCCGTCTCCGGAGTGGCGGAGCCTATCAGCTCCGCACCGAACTGGAAAAATTCCCTGTATCTGCCGCTTTGGGGCCTTTCATACCTGAAGCATTGACCGAAATAGAATATCTTGATGGGTTTCGGCTCGTTGCTCATGCTGTTGACGAACATCCGTATAGCGGGGGCGGTCATCTCGGGGCGCAGGGCAAGGTCCCTGTCTCCCTTGTCCTTGAACGCATAAAGCTCATTCAGAACGTTCGGGCCGCTTCTGAGGATGAAAAGTTCCGCATCCTCGAATATTGGCGTCTCCGTCTCCCTGAAGCCGAACCTGAGGGCGACAGACCTTAGCTTCCCTTCATAGTATCTGCGCCTCTCCATCTCGTCCGGAAGGAAATCCCTCGTTCCGCGGGGACATTGGATCATACGCTCCGCTATACGGGAAACGATAATAAACGTGTTGCTTTGAAAACGTTAAAACGGGGAAATGGTTTATTCGGGATCAGAATTTTTCTTTCCGACGGTAGAGGAACATCCCCATCATTGAGAGCACGACTACTCCGGCAAGGGCGACGTAAAGCCAATCCTCATCTACCTCATCGTTCGACTCGCGTAGATATATCGGGTCTACGGCCTCGGCCTCGTCGGCATCGTAAACGGCGGCTCCGAATGCCGCCGCGGAAAGGGCCAAGACCGCTATTAACATGATCTTAGTTTTGCTGTTCATTTTCACACCCCGCCTCAAATAGCAGAAATATGAGTCTCATAAAGATGAACTGGCATTTAACTTAAACGCTCATAATGCTCAGCGTCTTACGATTATGGAGAGGATGTCCTCATCCTCCATTATGTGGTCCATGCCCACAGTCTGACCCGGGAACTTCGCGCTCTTACCCCAGACCATGGCATATCTGAACTGGTTCCTGAAGTCCCTGTGTATAAGCTCGCAGACGTCACCTACGTTATTGCCCCTCTTCACAATGAGGGGTACGTCCATATCGGCCTCCTGACCCTGGGGCTTCAGATAAACCCTTATCATGTCTATGGTATCGTACAGCGCCTGTTTCAGGTCATCTATCCCTTCGCCCGTTGCCGCCGAAAGAGGGACCGTACGGAATACATTGTGCTGCTTCTTGACTGCCTCCAGCTGCCCGGGCAGAGCCAGATCTATCTTGTTGACTGCCATAAGGGATTTGATGTACACCCTGTTGCCGGCGAGTACGTCCAGCATCTGCTCCACGTTTATGTCCTCGCGGACCACCACGGTTGCGTTTATGTGGCCGTAGGCTATGGTCATATCTTTGATCACGTCCTCGCTTATCTTGGTGAGTTTCAGGGTTGGCTTGACCAGCACTCCGCCCTGGCCTGTCGGAGAGATGACCACATCGGGTGCCTTCTGATCGAGACGGATCCCGGAAGAATAGAGCTCGTTGAACAGGACATCTATGTTCGGATTGAACACATCGACCACGAAAAGAATGATGTCTGAAGATCTGGCCGCCGCGATGACCTCACGCCCGCGGCCCTTTCCGCGGGAGGCGTCCTTTATCAGTCCCGGCATATCGAGTATCTGGATCTTCGCGTGGTTGTACTCCAGTATTCCTGGCACTACGTCCAGGGTCGTGAAGTGATATGCGCCTATCTCCGATTTGGCATCGGTCAGCTGGTTCAGAAGCGTTGATTTTCCAACGGACGGGAATCCGACCAGGGCCACTGTCGCATTTCCGGCCTTTTTAACGTAAAATCCTTTCGTGGGGCCCTTCGAGGAGCGCCTCTTCTCCTCCTCGGCGGAAAGCTTGGCTATTTTTGCTTTCAGCTTCCCTATGTGGCCTTCGGTGGCCTTGTTGTACTTCGTATTGGAGATCTGCTCCTCCAATTCTTTAATCTGCTCCTCGATCGTCGCCAATTGCTTCCCGTTCCTTGATAGTGAAAGGTTATATTAGAGTTGGCACAAAAATCAACTTAGATACTTTTTAATCAATGAACCCATTACAGGCCCGATGGCCATAGTGAGCACCGAGAAGTCGGCAGAAGACAAGAAGATCAAATTAACCACCAAACAGATGGTAGCGCTTGCTGTCAGCTTCGTTGTGACGCTGACGATCCTCATGTCTGGAATCTACATGATGTTCGGCTGTCTCGCCATGATCATCGTGGCAGTTTTGCTTTACATGGTACCTCACCTTGTGAAGATCAAGAACATCAAGGTGATGGTGATACACGGCGCGGTGTTCGCTATCGTTGCATTGCTGGCCGGAAGCCTGTACACTTCGCCCGCCTACGTGGATTCCCACAGTGAATTCCAAGAAAGCGGGGATTTCACGGGCGCTACATACAACGTCACATCGGACTCCTACGATTTCGACGTCACATATACCGATACGGACGCTGCCCACAAACCGGTGGCCACCGTCTCGGAGATAGACATGGTCGGATTTTCCAGTGTTTATGGGGTTAAAGGATCTGAAAGGACGATCGATCCCGTTTCGTACGACCAAACCACAGGCACCGCGACTTTCGATGTTCAGGTCGGAGACGGGCTGTATATCATATACTTCTACATGGCCGATACCTCGAACTCAGATGCCAAGGTCTCGGATTCCCAATCCGTCACTTTCTTCCTGGAGGACCTGACATCCAGCTCGGCCAAGAACTCGATCTACTGGATCGGTACAGGATACTACCTGGGGCTCTGCATGCTGCTGTACTTCATGATCCTGTTCCTAACATACGGGATGAGGTCCAGTGCCGAGAAGACCCGCGACAGGATGGTAAAACAGGGCCGCCTGTACCCCCCGGGATACGGAAGATGCAAACAGTGCGATTCCGTGGTCCTACCCGGCGAGATAAAGTGCCGCAAGTGCGGAGCTTACATCGATGTGCCAGCTGAGATAAAGCCCGAAAAGAAGGACTTCTTCATATGCTCGGACTGCGGCGCTGAAGTACCGGACGACGCAGAAAAGTGCCCCAAGTGCGGCGCGTCCTTCGATGACGATGTGGAGGTTGAGGTTCAACACGCCGACGGGACGGTGGAGATCGCGGAGTCGACATTCGATTGCCCGGAGTGCGGAAAGGAAGTGCCCAGTGCCTCCGAGTTCTGCCCCAAGTGCGGCAAGAAGTTCGACGGCAGGACCTGAAAAGGGCCTTCCCCCATACCGATAAAGGTAAAAACGACCCGGGCATTCATACCATTGGATGCGCTCTACTGGAGATGTTACCGATTCGGGACCCGATACCAAAGGAAGGTCCATCGCTTACAAGCTGGCAGACAAGCAGCAGGAGATCTCTGTCGCCGAGTTTTTCGAGAAGAACAAGCAGATCCTCGGGTTCGACTCCCGTTCCAAATCTCTGCTGATGGGCATAAAAGAGGCCGTGGACAACTCGCTGGACGCTTGCGAGGAAGCGGAGATCGCCCCTGACATATCAGTAAGAATAGAGCGCCTCGACGATGACGATTACAGGATAACTGTAGACGATAACGGACCCGGCATAGTGCACAGCGCCATAAAGAACGTTTACGGCCGCCTGCTCTACGGTTCGAGGTTCCATGCGCTCAGACAGTCAAGGGGACAGCAGGGCATCGGGATATCCGCCACGGTGATGTATGGCTACCTTACGACCGGAAAGCCAGCCCATGTCATATCCAAGGTCTCTGGCGAGGACGAGGTTGCCTGGGAGATGGACATCGTCATAGACACGAAGACGAACCGCCCGCTGGTAACAAACGAAAGGGCGTTCACCTGGGAACGGGACCACGGGACAAGCATAGAATTTACGATAAAGGGAAGGTATATGACGGGGAAGCAATCCGTCTTCGAGTACCTTAAGAACACCGCCATAGTGAATCCCCATGCCGCCATCACATTCCATGACCCAGACGGCAAGAGATGGACCTTTGAAAAGGCGACCGAAATAATCCCTCCAAAGCCCAGGGAGATCAAACCCCATCCTGAAGGGATGGAGATCGGCGACCTGATAAAGTTCGCCCACGGCAGCAAACAGAAAAACGTGAAATCGTTCCTAAAAGAGGATTTCTCAAGGGTCACCAGCCGCATCGCAGACGACATACTGGAACTGTCTAAAATAGATCCCAGGGCCCCGCCCCAGGACCTCACGAGAGACCAATGCGCCGCGATGATCGATGCTATCGGGAAGGTCAAGATCATGGCCCCTCAGACGGACTGCCTGTCGCCCATAGGCGACACTCTGATCAAGAAGGGCCTGATGCACGTGATGGAGGGGCTTCGCCCGGACTATTACGCCACGCCGGTAACCAGACCTCCTAAGACCGCGAACGGGAACCCCTTCGTGGTAGAGGCCGGCATCGTCTATGGAGGCGACATACCATCTGACGGACAGGTCAGCATACTGAGGTTCGCGAACCGCGTCCCGTTGCTGTACCAGCAGGGCGCATGTGCGATCACCAAAGCCATATCCGAGATGGACTGGAGGCGCTACGGCCTGGAACAGAGGGGGGGCAAAGGCATCCCCTATGGTCCTGCCATAATACTCGTGCATGTGGCATCCACCAAGGTTCCTTTCACATCGGAAGGCAAGGAGGCGATAGCCAGCTATCCGGAGATACTCAGCGAGGTCTCCGCCGCCCTCAGGCTATGCGCAAGGAACCTGAAGAGCCACCTTAACAAACTGGAGAGGCGCTCCAAGACGCATGCCAAGTTCGAGATAGTCCAGGAGATACTTCCGGACCTGGCGAAAAAATCCGCCGACTATCTGGAAAGGCCGTTGCCTTCCCTCGAGAGGACCATTACCAAGATAATGAACGTGGTGTGGATCGAACCTTCTGTTGAGAAGATCGGCAAGAACAACCGCAGATACATTTACAGGATCTACAACTACACCAACAACGTGAGGTCCTTCGGCCTGCATGCTCAGGTTCCCAAAGAATCCGTAAACCTGGCACTTTTCATGAATCCGTCCTTCGTCGATCTCAACGAAGAGGGCAAGGCGTACTGGGAGGTCAGGGACCTTCAGCCTTCCAGCTCTTCAGTCGTTTCCTTCGAGCTCAGCGGGGAGATGGCCGACACTTTCTCCCAGGAGGACGTCTACATATCGGGCATCAATCCCGCTATTGTCATGGGGGCCGAGCCGCTGCCGGGAGACTGGGGAATTAAAGGCATGGAGATAACCGAAGAGGAAGAGATCCTCTCGGAAGACGACACTTTGGAAGAGGAAGAGGAAGAACTCGAAGAAGAGGAATTCGAAAAGGAGGCTGATTTGAATGACTGAAAAACAAGATTACACCATAGAGAGCCTCACCGGTATCGTCGAAAGCCTGTACGACCAGATGGACAACGGTAACGTTCCCGCGATGAATATCTCGCTGAGGTCCAAGAGGAACATCGAGTTCGATCCAAAATCCAGCGTATGGAAGTACGGCGACCAGAAATCGGTACGCACCGCAAAGACGGTCAAGGGCGCCCTGATGCTGCTCAGGACCGTCTACACCGCAGACTTCATCAAGGGAATGCTGAACTCGAACAAATCCTCCACCTTGAGGGAGATGTACTACATCTCCGAGGGGTGGAACAATGCAAAATTTCACAGCCAGGACGAGAGCAATATACTGGCTGAGGACCTCGAGGTCATCACCGGCTGTATGAGGGAAGAGTTCAAACTACGTCCCGAAGAGGACGGCGCAAGGATATACGGCGACCTTACTCTGACGGAACTCACCCGCAAGGGCGAGAGGAAAAAGATCAACTGCATCGAAGACGTCGGAGATTCCGGATACGGAATACCATACAACGTGGGGCCGGAGAAGATCGAGTTCAAAGGCTGCGGCGCCAAGTTCGTGATGGCCATAGAGACCGGAGGTATGTTCGATAGGCTTGTCGAGAACGGGTTCCCCGAAAAGTACGACGCGCTGCTGGTACATTTGAAGGGTCAGCCTACGAGGAGCACGAGACGTTTCATCAAAAGGGTGAACGAGGAGCTGCGCCTGCCTGTCACCGTGTTCACCGACGGGGACCCTTGGTCTTTCAGAATATTCGCTTCTGTCGCATACGGCGCAATAAAGACGGCCCATATTTCGGATTACCTGGCCACGCCTTCGGCCCAGTTCATAGGCATAACTCCTTCCGACATACTGAACTACGACCTGCCCACTGACAAACTCTCGGAAAAGGACGTGGGGGCGCTGAACGCCGAGCTTTCCGACCCGCGCTTCAAGGACGAATTCTGGGAGAACGAGATCCAGGCGATGCTGGGGATGAAGAAGAAGGCCGAGCAGCAGGCCCTGGCCAAATACGGCCTCGACTTCGTCACCGACACCTACCTGCCGGAAAAGCTCACGGATATGGGTATACTCTGATCAGCCTGAAGCCTGGACTATCCTGTTGACCACGAAGTTCTTGTCCATGCTGGCCAGGAACGTACCCAACCTGGGTCCCGCCTTCTTACCGATGAATATCCTGTACATCGCACCGTATCCTCCCTTGAGTCCCAGGGGAGATTCCTTGGCGGTGTCGGCGATCGTGGAACCGATGGAGTCGGCATCCCAGTTGCAGTCGTACATCTTGACGGAAAGGGCCTTCAGGAATACCTTCTCGTTCATGGACAGCTCTATCCCGGGCGGTACGGTGCTGCAGACCGAGAATTTGACGCTGTCGGGCGCAAAACCGTTGAGCCAGTATCTGACACAGTCCACGCGGCGGGCGAGCCTTTTCCTGTCGCCGTCCGCCATGTCCGAAAGATCTTCGGTGCGTTCAAGGACCTCCAGCACTCCTTCGAATCCGGAGGCCATCTGCGCGACGTTCACGAGATGCCTGTAGGGTATCTGTTTTGGGAGACGCGGAGGTACGTGGTTGTGCTGTGCGATCACATACGCCCTTACGGAGTTGTCTTCGGCCTCGGTCCATTCGCCGGCGAAGTGCAGGCGCTCCATGCGGTCGTACTCGTCAGCGATGTCGAGTGTGCCCAGACCGGAGTCGTAATCGATTGCCTTCGACGGATTGACCCTGAGGAAGAGGTAGTTCAAAACCTCCGGGGGAGTCATGTTGATCGCATCGAGCCCCGTGACAGGGCATCCCAGCGACTTGTGCATCTGCCCTACGCCCTTTAGCTGAACGAACTCATAGGGGATGGGATAGGGAGCCTTCCCCCCATAGATCTCATCGACGATCCTCTTGCCTGTGTCGTACGATCCTCCGGCGGCCGCATGGTCCTTTCCGAAAGGTTCCGCAGATGTGTCGAATATCTTCCATTTCGCAGGCCACTCTAGCCTCCATGTGAGCTTTCCCTCGGCCTTCCGTACGTCGGCCTTTCCATGGTTTCCGCATGTGCACGAATATTCCATGTATGGGAATTCATAGGTGTCGAACACGGGCTTTGCGAATCTTCCGCAAGCCGAGCATATCGGATTGTAAGGCGCATATTCGGGATTCTCTGCCTTGCCGGTGACCTCGGTCATTATCTTGATTACCTGGTCCCTCTTCTTCATCGCTAGATCCACAGCTTCCGCGAATTTGCCTTCCCCGTACAGTTCGTGGGTCCAGATTATTTCGCACTGGACGCCCAGGGAGTCTACGGCGTCCAGGAACGGCTGCACGAAATGATGCGCGTAGTTCCTGTGCTTTCCGCAGGGGCACGGTATCCTGGATATTGGCATTCCTACGTACTTCTCGAACTCGGCGGGCAGAAAATCGTAACGTTTGCGGAGCGGGTCGAACGAGTCGATGAGATAGATCAATCTGACTTCCTTACCCAAGCCCTCTACCGCGCTTCGCACGGATTCACCGGTGATGGCCTCCCTCAGGCTGCCAACATGGATGATGCCCGTGGGACTGATGCCCGTGGCTATGAGTGGCTTCTCGCAACTCTCTGCGATGTCCTTAGCAATTACGTCCGCCCAATGCATTCAAATCGGAGCATCAACAGGTACGCTCTATTAAGACATTTTCCACACCGGACACTGAAAACAGATAAGCTTTTTATATAGACCTACAATTGTGAGTCTGATGGCACAGAAAAAGAACGACGGCGGATTCCAGTCTTCGGCCGGACTCATGAGATATTTCGACTCGGAGACCGACAAGGGGATAAAGATCACACCCAAGGCAGTCATTGGTATAGCCATCGCTCTGGTCGCCATAGTCATCGTGGCGCAGGTTTTCTTCCCTGTCTGATCAGGGCTCTTCCCAGCACGATATGGCAGGTTGCTCCGGTATCCCTTCCGGATACTTCTTCTTGTAAGCGCGGTAGAGGAGCGGGGGGGCTATAACGGTTGTGATGACCGACATGAGGACGATGGTCGCGTTCATATCCGGCGTCAGGTGGCCCGAGGCCAGTCCGATTGCGGCTATTATTATGCCGACCTCTGCTCTGGGCACCATTCCGATGCCGATTATGTTCGCAGACTTCTTGTCGATGTTCTTGTCAGAAATCCTGGACCCTATGTAGCAACCTAGGTACTTCGTTACCACCGCAAGCAATATCACATAGGCGGCCAGCATCAGTACGTTGACGTTGGTGAGCGATGATAGTTTGACCTGCAGCCCCACATTGAGGAAGAACAGCGGAAGAAAGAATGTTGTTATGGCTTCCACCTTCGGCTTGAGGTTCCATTTCTTGGCGTAGTCTGCCAGGATCATACCTGCCAGGAAAGCACCGATTATCGCGGCCAGCCCGAGGGCCTGCGACACTGCTGCCATGAAAAGGCACACCGCGATGGCGATCATCATCTTATCGAGCTTCCGCGACTCTTTCTCCGTTGGAAGCTTGCATTCTTTCTTTTTCCCGTACCACGAAGCGATACGGGGGGTGCAAGAATTGCAGAAGAAGAACACCGCCAGGACGAAAGAGACCGATATGAACACTATCCTTGCGATCCCGAGTATGCTCGTTCCGTCGGCGGATGCCATCCCGGCAACGATGGCCAATACTATCATTCCGAGAACATCGTCGATGACGGCTGCACCAACTATTATGCGTGCTTCCTTGGTGTCGGAAGCGCGCATATCCATTATGACCTTGGCCGTCACTCCCACGCTGGTAGCGACCATGGCCGCGGCCATGTACATCGCATGGGTCGTGTTGTAGTCGTAAAAGTAGATGGTCATCCCCGCGGCAAAGGGCAATACCACACCGAGTACCGCGACGGTCAATGCTGCCTTGCCCACAGACATCAGCTCGCATACGCGGGTCTCGAGCCCGACGGAGAAAAGCAGGAACATGGCCCCTATTTCGGCCACGAGGTACAGGAACTGATAGTTGAAGGATCCTTCGAAGCCGTTGAACGATACTTCCACGCCCAACATACCCAGGAAGCTGCCGTTGCTCAGAATCCCGGAAAATGCCGACCCGTCCCATATGATGTTCACCAGGATTATCCCGACGAGTATCTCGCCGATCAGCCCCGGAACCCCGAAACGCTCAAAAATCTCGGACCCGATAACGGCCAGGACATAAAGGACGACCAACATCACGAGGATGGAAAGCAATTCCATACCCACAAAAAGCGAAAACTGGTATATTATAATTAAGGGGTTTGACAGGCATTCAGTAGAAGCTGTGGATCGACTCCGATGGCCCGTTTCCAAAAACGAAAGAAACCAGCGGCCTTAGGGAATGCGGTTCCGGGACTTCTTCGGCATCGAAGGCTTTGTTCTCTTCAGCCTCGGGCGCGGATATCATCTCGATCAGCATTCTGACCATTTCGTTGACCTCATCCTCGTCCTCCGATGTGAGTGTGTGCCTCGCTTCCGGGAGGGCCTCTTCTCTGTGCGCCGTCTCGGAAACCGCGGCGGATAGGGCGTTTGCGGCCCTTGCGGCCTCTTCGATCATCGGCTCAACGTCGATCGACACGAGGGGTTCCGCCTCCCCGTTCTCCGGTTCTGCGGTCATCCGAACTTCGATGCCGTCCGCGATATCGATCATATGTGCCAGATTGTCCCTCTCGCGGTCGATTACGACGCACAGTTCTTCCATATGGTCGTCGGGGACCTCTGCTTCCTTCAAAGACGACACGTCCAGATACTCCGCCTCGTCGACGGCCATTCCGGCGACGGTGAGCTTCATTATACCTCCGACCTCATCCTCGATCTCGACGTACTCCGGCATCTGCGAGATGGTACTGGCCTCCTGGACCGTCGCCCTGGGCTCGCGTCTGACCGGTTCGGTTATGGGAGGCAGGAAATCGTATCCCGCGTAATCGGAATATTCGAGAAGGGAGGTTGTGCGCATCACGGCAGCGGACGATGTGTCGGCCAGCTGTGCGACGCATTCAGCGCTGGACGATATGACTTCTTCCTCTGCTGCCACGACATCCGAGATGGGTTCGATGCCTTCGGCATACAGTCCGGAGGGGAGTTGCGCCATCACAGCGATTGCCGACTCCTCCGTACCCTCGAGGGCCGCCTCCATCTCCTGCTCGGAAACCTGTGCAGGCTCGGGAAGCATGAGCATCGCGGGGGGCGCTGAAACGGCGATGAGAATTGGGGATGAGGGGAGGGAGATAACCGACGGCGGTGCCATCAGAACAGGAACCTCTGCGAATTCGACGGTTGTTTCAGCCGCTGCTTCTTCGACTTCGGGTGCGTCGGTCTCTTCTTTCGGCACATGGCGGGCAGCCGGAAGGCGCTCCGCATGGGCGGGAGCTGGCGGAAGGCGTTCCACATCCGCCACCGGGCCGTCTCTGTCGGTTTCGCAGTCGGCCAAGGGCGATTCGTGCTCCACCTCTATTTGGAATTCCTCCTCGAAGCGGATGATATCAGGGGAATTGATTTCGGGCACCGACTCCGAGGACGATGTCATTGCCGTCTGCGCGACGGGCGCCGAATAGGAGATCATGTCGGATTCCTCTTTCGCCACGACGACCTCTTCGAAGTCGGACTTGCTGAATTTGATCTCGGGGAGTGCATTGCTGAACACGAGGCTGGGCTCCTCGATTCTGCCGAATACAGGCTTGGGAGCCTGTTTTGAGGGCAAAGACTGAGCATTACGGAGCCCTCCGAGGAACCTTCCCCCGGCCTTGTCGGCCTTGGGCTCGTCAAAATCGATGAAGGGATCGTCGCTGGAAGACGAAATGTAAACATCCGTTCCGGCACCGAGGCTGTACTTCACGTACCCATTGCCTTCGAAGCTCCTCGCCGACCTTTCTGAAGAGGGCCTCTTGTAGTCTCGCCCGCCGTCGGACCCTTCGTTTCCTTCTTCGACCTCCCCTCTGTTTCTGCCAAAGAGGCGGCGCTTTAAAGACACCTTTAGAGTGCTACCGCTGCTTCTGCCTGAGTCGATACCCATGCCTATCCCATCCGCTTTTCAATATGCTTTACGCAATATAAAAAAGTATAGACCGGTGCTTAATTCGTCAGCTTTTTACGAATTTCACATAGTCCGCTTTAGCTACGGATTGTATCTCTCTTAGTATCGACTTGATGTCGCCCGCTTCTCCGGACATAACCATGACCTCGAGGCACTTGCGGTTCAGAAGATGGGAGTGCATCTGGGTCTTTATCGACCCTTCGTGTCTTGCCTGTATGAGGCTCATCCATGGATCGGCATGGTCTCCCCTGACTATTATCAAAACCCCTTCCACGAAGCCGCTCAGCTCCTCGATCTCTTTGACCTTGGAACCTGCCGCTTTTATCGACAGACGGACGGCCTCGCTGCGCCCGGCGAGAGAGTATGCTTCCTGTATCGCTTCCAGTGTCCCCATGCTCTCCTCGTCCAGCGAAACGCTGATTATCGCCATGGAATATGGACGGAGGATGGAGTTATTAACTTTATCCCGGGATGATAATAGCTTACCTTTTTTACGGCTTGTCGTACATAGGTCAGTTTTTTATAATGCGTAATACTCACGATAACTTATGTTCGCAGACGCCGAGCCGATAGAGTGGGCAGGGCTTTTTCTCATTCTGATCGTACTCCTCGCATTGGACATCTTTGTCATCAACCGCGGCTCCAAGCACATAACCACGAAATCCGCACTGCTTCAGACAGCTGGATGGATCGCCATCGCGATGGTCTTCGGCGTTTACATCTGGATGACGCGCGGAGCGACCGTGGGGATGGAGTTCTACGCGGGTTATGTCATCGAGGAGGCCTTGAGCGTCGACAACATGTTCGTGTTCATCCTGCTGTTCGCGATGTTCGCGATACCGGACGACTATCAGCACAAAGCGCTCTTCTACGGCGTGATAGGAGCCATATTGTTCCGCCTGGTCTTCATATTCGCAGGGTCCGAGCTCCTGCTCAGGTTCCACTTCGTAATGTATATCTTCGGCATATTCCTGATATACGCCGCCATCAAGACAATAGTAAGCAAGGAGGGCGGAGGGTCCGGCAACAAGATTGCCACAGTGCTATCCAGGCACTTGAACGTCTCTCCGGATCTGGACGGGGACAAGTTCTTCACCCACAGGGATGGCGTGCGCTTGGTCACGCCGCTGTTGCTGTGCGTCATCGTGATCGAGTTCACCGACCTGGTATTCGCCATCGACTCGATACCTGCGGTCTTAGGAATAACGACCAACAAATTCGTAGTCTACTCGTCCAACATATTCGCGGTACTGGGACTCAGGTCGCTCTACTTCGCCATAAGGGGATCGCTGACGCACCTTAAGTACCTGAAGTACGGCCTGGGCGTCATCCTCACATTCGTGGGCATCAAGATGCTGATCGTGGACTATTATGAGTTCGACATCGTACAGTCCCTTTCGCTCATACTCTCAGTACTGGCCGTTACGGTTGCCGTATCGATAATATCAGGCAAGAGGGAGAAGGGAAAAGAAGGGACGGTCTGAGCCTCGACGTGCGCCGTTTGACTGAACGTTCAGATGCGCCCGTGATCCGATTCGTACCTGTATCTCTTGGGGAGCACGAAAAGTTCGCCGTCTTTGTCGAATCCCACCGATGCGGACACGCCGTACACGTCTTCGATGAGTTCGGCAGTTATGACCTCCTTGGGAGGGCCGATGTCCACTATGTTCCCTTCCTTCATGATGATGCAGAGGTCGCAGTACCTTGCCATGAGGGATATGTCGTGCTCGGCCACCAGGATCGACATGTCTTTCCTGACCATGGCGTTGAGATATTCCATCACCTCGAGCTTGTACTTCATGTCCAGATGGGAGGTGGGCTCGTCGACCAGCATCAGCCTGGGCTCCTGAACGTACGCCTTGGCTATCAGCACCCTCTGCATCTCTCCGCTGGACAGCATGTTGAGCTGATTGTCCTGAAGCCTCTTCACTCCGAACTTCTCCATGGTCTCCATCACGAATGACTCGTCATTCTCGGTCTCCCACCATATGTTCTTCATGAACGGATAACGTCCCATCATAACCGTCTCGTAAACAGTCAGGCCGAAGTTGTTCCTCAGTTGGGCAGGGACGTTGGCCACGCTCCTCGCCAGCTCCGAGGGCGTCTTCTTGAGCACCGACACTCCGTCTATGAGAATGTCTCCGGAAGAAAGGCTATGGAGCTTGTTTATACACTTCATCATGGTGGATTTGCCGCACCCGTTAGGTCCGATCAGACCCACGAGCTTGCCCGTGTCTATACTGAAAGACACGTCTTTCACCGCATGGAACCCGTTGTCGTAATATTTGTTGAGCTTCCTAAGCTCCAGAAGGGGCGTGCCTTCAGTCACCGTACATCCTCCCTTTCTTCACGATAAGATAAATGAACACCGGCGCTCCGATGATGGTCGTTATAGCGCCCACGGGAAGCTCGACCGGGGCGATGAGCATCTTCGACAGGAAATCGGCCGCCATCATTAGCAGGCCGCCCAGGGCTATGGATGACGGCATGACGAGCCTGTGGTCCCCGCCCAGGATCATGCGGCATAGATGGGGGACCACCAGTCCCACGAAACCTATCGTTCCGACGAACGCCACGCACACGGCCGTGAGAACGGACGCGAGTATCAGCATCGCCCTGTTGAACTTCCTGACGTCGAGGCCCATCTCCTGTGCCTGGTCCTCGCCCAGAAGGACGAGGTTGAACTCCTTCGCCCATATCAGAGGTATGAGCGCCAGCAGAATGGCGGGGATGAGCACCAGCCATATGTTCCCCCAGTCGATGCTTGTGAAACTACCGAACAGCCATGTCATGGCGCTGTGTATCTTGTCACCGGCGCTGTACAGCAACAGCGTCTGAACGGCTCCGAACCCTAGGCCGACTATCACTCCCGCCAGAACATAATTCGTGGAAGACCCGCCTGCCTTCTCCGCTATCAGCATGGTCGCCCCGAAAGCGATCAACCCTCCCGCCATTGCCATCAACGGCAACGAATACGTCACAGTGCTGAACAGCCCGAAGAACGTGAAGCCGGTGGAGATCGTTGCGACCGCGAAAGTGCCCGCACCGGCAGATACTCCCATTATGTACGGGTCCACGAGAGGATTCCTTATTATCGCCTGGTACACGGCACCTGCCATCGACAGGCCGATACCGACCGCGAACGCCGCCAGCGCCCTCGGTAGCCTGGACCCGAATATTATGGTCTCGTCGCCCGTGAGGCCCTGCCCGCCCTTGGATATGGCGGACCCCAAGAGGCCGAATGCCTCTGTCAGAGAATAATCTCCGGAAGGTCCGTATGCCAGGCAGAGCAGGAACATCAGCACGGACGCGACCGAACCGAAAACGATAACCCAGACCAGGCGGGTCTTGTTGCGCTTTATTTTCGATCTGCCGTCGGCAGCCGTTCCGAGCCTCTCGGAGATCTTGCCCCTTATGTAAGGTAACGGAGGGACATCCAGTTTCTTTCTGATATAGACGCAATATGCAAGGAACGCCAAGATGGCTGCCGCCAGTATCGCGACGGCCCACAACAATGCTTTGCTTTCCTGTTGAGCGGCGGCAGGCATATCCAGGAAGCCGCCGGAGAATGAGTACACCCCTCCGTCCGTACCCGAGAGCACCCACGTGCCTACTATCACAGGCGGCGACATGGCGTATTCGGAGACCTCGTCGGGCTGACCGTACTGTCCCTCGAGGCTGCCGTCCGTGTCGATTTTGTAGATGTAACCGTTTCTGTCGTATTCTGCAGCGACGATGTAATCGTCATTGACCAGGGTCCCGGGGGCACGCACGTTGGTGATGCTGCCGTTGATGAGCTCGTAGCTGCCGTCCAAATAGATTTTCGCAAGACCGTCCGAGGTGAAAGAATACGCCCCCCTGAAGGAGCTGTCCGACTTTATCAGATATGACGAGGACAGACCCAGCTCGGTCACTTTGCTTATCTCGGTTAGGGTCGAACCGTCGAACCCGTAGACCGCATAACCTCCTGTCACAGCGTTCATACCACGCCCGTCATTGAAGGAGAAGATCAGCCGGTCTTCGACCTTCAGGACGTTTAAAACAGATCCGCAGGTCTTCCCATAGGCTTCCACCGTGTAAACAGATTCGCTGCAGATGAGATTGCCGCTGAACGCATCGAACACATAGAGCGAGCCATCTAGGGCTCCCAAGAACAGATTTCCGTCCTGCACTGTCGGCGCGCTGGAGTAGACCGTTCCTCCGACCGTGCCACTCCACAGTAAATTGAGGTCCAGGTCCGTGCAGAACACATATCCTGCGGCGGTTCCGAAGTAAAGCGCCCCGGAATAATAGACGATAGATGCAGGTCCCGTAGCCCATGTGATACCGCTCAGGGGCCCATCCGCTTCTTCCCTTGTCGAGCCGAAAAGCCCGTCGGGACTGACCGTTACGTTGGAACCGTCCTCGTTGGGTCCGGTCAACGGAATTTTGTAAACGTGTCCGTTCGATGCCGGAATATATATCGAACCGCCGACGATGACTCCGGTCGCGGTCTCGTATCCCGCACCTGTATCGTACTCGTAGCGCCATAGCTCCGTGCCGTCTGTCAGGTCGTAACAGTAGAGGACCGGCTTTTGTACGGGGTCCGATGAAGTTGCGCCCATATTGCTGGTTCCTCCGCTGTTCACGAATACCTTATTTCCAGCGACGAGCACGGCCGAATTGACGAAATTCTTGTCACCGTAGGATTTTACCCATCCCGGTACGTTTTCCCCTCCGAGGTCCGCGTCCTGATGCCCATATGATTCCGAACTTCCCCTGATACATGTCCAAGACGCCCTGTAAGCGGGTGTTTCCGTGGGCACAGTTCCTGCGGGATAATATCCTAGAGCGACAGAGGTCGCAGGTGCCTCAACGGTTTCATCGAAAGAGGCCGTCGAATCCTCCCAACCGGAATCCGTCCAAACGTAGTATCTCCATGAAACCGCGACCGGAGAGGAGATAGAAGACGTCCCGTCGACCGTGATGTCCGATGCGCCATAGACATATGTGCCTCCGATCTCCGAGACCGCAGAGGCTATGAGCCCGGATGCCGTGGTCTCAGAGGAATCCGCATCGGCCCACTCGGTCCTGCCGTTTCCGTAATCGATCAGGACATATCGGTCGCCTGCGGCGGACGCCTCTCCGCTGAAGCATACGATCGACATTGGGACCAGGAGGGCAGAAACAGCCACCAACAGCACTAACAATTTATTTTTCATGAGGCTCCCTCCGCCACCGGGTCCCTGGCCAGCGAAATGTAGTCCCCGTAGTCGTCGCCGATGTACTTAGGCATGTCGCCCTCAAACGCCGTATCTTGGATAATGCGTGCCATCAGCTCGGCGACCTGTGCGACCCTGGGCCCTGCACGGGACGCGAGGTCTGCCGCGGAATCCGTCAGGAAATATATCTTACCGTCCCTGTACGCGTCCGTGCGCTTCCATTCGTCTCCCAACGAGTCCATTACCGCCTGATATTCGCTCTGGGAACTGGGACCGTTCGATGTTATCACCACGATGCAGTCGACATCTTCGGTAACCAGCGACTCGGATGTCACCATCACCCATCCCCCAAGGTCCGAGAAGCTGTTGCCGACGGAGATTATTCTAAGGACGTCCGAGGCGTAAGTATAGGAGCCTGACACCCAGGGCGACTTGTCGGTTGAAAGTGCTATCACGGCGTTCTTTGGCGCAGAAGAATTTCCGTCGATTATTTCCACTATGTCGGACAGGTCCCCGACGATACTGCTTACAGTATTGTCAGCGGCCTCCCTCGTGCCCATGGCCGTACCGACCATCATGATGCTCTCCATTATCGAGCTTACGTCCTCTCCCCCGTCCGCCACGACGACATTGATGCCGGCGGAGCGCAGCCTCTCCGCCATGTCGAGGTGGGAACGCTGGCTGTTTACGCATACGACAAGGTCGGGGTCCGTTCTCACTATGGACTCATAGCTAGGATTCGAGAATCCGCCGATGCTCGCTATATCGCCTGATGACCTGGCTGACCCTACGGATTCCGGATAGTTGCTGTAGTCGTCCGTCCCTACGATTTTGCGCTCACCGCCCACCGAACAGATCATCTCTGTGCAGGAGGGCGCCAGCGAAACAATCCTTTGCGGATGCCCGTATCCGTAAAAACATACTCCTGTGGCATCTACGGCCCTGGAGGGAGTTTCGTCCTCGGAACAATACGCCCAAGCCACGGCCGCATATCCTTTTATCTTCACTTCCCCCGGGTCACCGGAGATCTTGACCCATGGGTACGTCTGCTGTAATTCCGATGACGCTTTCTCGACCACGTACAGGTTCCATGTTTTGCCGTCCGTTCCCGAAACCGACGAATCGATCGAGACCACATCGTCGCCGTTGAGATCCAGGTCGAAACCGAATACTGCGCAGGTGTATTCCAATCCTTCATCGGCATCCAGATCGTCTTCGGAATTGAAAGCGCCGAAGTACGTAACGCCTTCGCCGAAATCCAAGATCAGACCGTCCGTCCCCTGGACATACGTCTCCCCCGAAGCAGCCATTGCTGTAAATATGACGCATAGGACGACGATTCCCGCGGACAGCGCGGTCTTGACCTTGGTTGTTTTTTCCAATTGCGCACCTTATTTGGATTGAGTAATAGGTTTGCCCCCGGCATCAACGGCTCACATAGCCTCCGAACCATAGACCAGCTTCATTTCATCGACATCGGAGGTAAGGATCTCGTCCATCATCGACGAAGTTGTTTCCCATCCTGTCCCGTCGCTGGTGGGCACTTTCTGTATCCACCAGAACCATTGGCCCCCTTCCTGTGCCCAGGTTATCCCGAACAGCGACTCTACTCCGCTTGGAGGATTGCCCGATGCTGCGAACGGCACTGCGTACCTTTCGGTAGCATTCTCCAGCGCATCGATGGCAGTTTCGCCGGTTCCGTTGATCTTGAAGCTTACTCCGGTCTTGGACTCTATGGTGAATACCATCCCTTCAGTGCTGAATCTCCAGATCTTGGCTTCGTCAGGGTCTACGGCCGGCGATACCGTCCCATCGGAGTAAACAATGGCCATGGCCTCCACGTCGGAGGTGCTGTACTGGTCCATGTTGTATTCATTCAGGACCCATGCCCCGTCCACGTAGCTGTACTGGTTCCAATAGATCCAGTCATCTCCGGCCTGCACGGTCCCGAGCGAGAACATGCTGCCTATCCAACCGTCGGCGAACTCCACGTCGATTTCGTATCGTTCACATGCATCCGTCAGAGCCGTCAGCTCGTTGTCGCCGTCCCCCTCGATCCAGAAGTAGATTCCCTCGTTATCCTGTATTAGGATCTTGGTCCCTTCCTGACTTTCTTCTCCCCCGAGATAGTAGTACACTCCCGCGCCCGCAACGGCCACGGCAATTACCGCCACGGCTATCAAAGCCATCGTTTTGTTTTGCATGATGATCACCACTCGTTCGATTCCAGTGACCGACGTAAAGCACGTATCAATTTATACCTTTGGATGATTCATCCAACTTGATTATGCGTCTGCACGTTTTTCGTCACACGTTTATTTTTCGAACGAAAAGACGATCCGCGACTCAAACGAGAAGGGCCAAAAACCTTCCGGCGAACGCCCCGAGGAGGCATCCCCCTCCGTTGAGGATCACGTTCCATGCGGCCTTCAGCATTTCGTTCTCGTAGAACAGATTTACTGTCTCCAAAGTGAACGTCGACATCGTCGTGAACCCTCCGAACACTCCGGTAAACAAGAATAATTCCATATTCTTGGACATATTGCCGCTTAGCGAGAATGCGACGAACGTCAGAAGAGTGCACCCGACCATGTTCACCAGGAACGTGCCCCATGGGAATTCGGACGTGAATAGGTATTGTGCGGCCACATATCTCAGCACCGCTCTCAGCACCGCCCCGATCGCTCCGCCTACCGCAATGCATGCAATGAGCATCGGCACGTCCCAGTTCATAGGGCGGCAGATTTTTTATCACATATAATTTTTATCTATCGGCATTTGACGCGAAATATGGCCCGAAAAAAACAGAAAAACCGAGAAGGTACATTCATCTGCCGAGGATGACAGCGACGAACTCTTCCACGATCTTCTGCCATCCGTCTTCGAGCGGTCCCTTCAGGTTTTCGGGTTTGACGAATACCCTCATTTCGGCCACCTTCGCCATCTCCTTGGACTTGAGAGTCTCATCTATCATAGGTATGGTGCGACGCCATTTCTCCAGCTCCTCTTCGGATGGCATTTTGCCCGTCTTCTTGTCTGGCGCCGCCCCGCTGAACGTGCCGAAGACCGCATATTTCGTCCCCGGCGGCAATTCCAACTTCTTGACGAAACGCATAATGCCCCTGGTAGCCTTACCGAAATGCGTCGGGGACCCGAAGACATACAGGTCGGCACGAGGCAGGTTCTTGGAGCTCGCTTCCCTGACGTGATGTATGTTGACGTGGCTGCCCTTCGTCTCGGCGAGCCTCTTGAACTCCTCTGCCACCTTGGTTCCGTTCCCGTATTTAGAATCGTGATAAAGTTCGATGTCCATTCCGATACCCCCGGAAAACATATCGCAATGACCTCATATTAATAGTCGTTTAATCCCCGCTTGACACACGGAAAATAAAGAAATCGTCTCGGCTCCACATAGCGTGATGCCGTTATATGATCCAGGAAGGTCAAAGAAAAAATGAACGCACGAGAGACGAGAAATGAAAATCGGCAACCGTCCAGAACACGGAGGATGCACTTAAGGAAAAGACCGCCCAATTAAAATTGAGCTCGCGCGTTCAAATATTGCTGAATATC
>ENA-UOOR01001148-UOOR01001148.1-fermentation-metagenome-genome-assembly--contig:-NODE-1148-length-32918-cov-53.988559_pt1 | contig 32918 bp, 33 predicted proteins | sample MGYA00245780_ERZ724029 | MGnify/ENA primary metagenome ERZ724029 (study PRJEB28704, sample SAMN03018315) | fermentation metagenome | biome: anthropogenic terrestrial biome; feature: soil... | reverse complement strand
ACCTGAAGGAGGCGTCTTTTCCTTTCCCTAAGATAGGATCATTAATTCAGCATTTTTCGGTCAGGCAATACCTTCAGCGGACGGTTTAAGTTGGCTGTAACATCAAGTAGACTTTACAACATATTACCCTGTGAAATTTTGTGAACAAGTTGGATACGGGAGGGAGTCTAAGGGGAGTGTGCTAAAGGCAGAGCTGGGTCTAAAATTTTCCAATTGTGGAAATAATCATGGTCAGAATAAAATAGGAGTTAAGGCACCGGGGTCAAAGCAACTCCGAGTGAAGAACAAAGCATCAATAATATTAAGTTATAAGTTAAACTATCGCGTTTATCTTTTTTAATTTAGGTTATAATTGTTGCATAAGCAGGTAAATACTTCGAGGGGAGTTCGGGAAGGCATTGATAAAAAGGGAAACTTATATTAAACAAATTCGCCCGTTTATGAATAAAAACATCATCAAGGTTTTAACCGGATTGCGGCGTAGCGGTAAATCCGTCATGTTGCAACTTGTTCAGGAGGAGCTTGCGAATGATGGGGTTGCCCCAAGCCAGTTTATTAGCATGAACTTTGAATCTGCCGAATATGCGCCACTTAAAACCGGTGATGCGCTGTATCAGGATTTAAGCCGGAAATTATCAGAAATATTGGGGAAAGCATATTTATTCCTGGATGAAATTCAAGAGGTCACACAGTGGGAAACCTGTGTTAATTCCTTATCGGTTGATTTTGATGTAGACATCTATATTACTGGTTCCAACGCCAATCTTTTATCGGGTGAACTGGCGACCTACCTGGCCGGACGCTATGTTGAAATTAAGGTATATCCTTTTTCCTATATTGAGTTTTTGGATGTGTGCAGGCAAAAGAAGGAGAATTTATCCGACCAGGAGGCGTTCGTAAAATACCTGCAGTTGGGCGGAATGCCGTTTTTAATTAACCTCGATTTTGCGGAAGAACCCAGCTACCTGTATTTGAGGGATATATATAACTCTGTGATCCTGAAGGATGTCATACAAAGGAATCGCATTCGTGATGCTGAATTATTGGAACGGATTATTATGTATGTGCTTGCCAACATAGGCCACAGCTTTTCGGCCAAAAGTCTGTCCGATTTTATGAAAAGTGAAAATCGCAAAACAGCCCCGGAAACGGTATATAACTATATTAAGGCCTGTGAGAATGCTTGTTTATTTCACCGCGTGAAACGGCAGGACCTGGTAGGTAAAAAAATACTGCAATTGCAGGAGAAGATCTATTTAGCTGACCATGGCATTCGCGAAGCCATTTACGGGAAAAATAGCCGGGATATTGATCAGGTGCTGGAAAATATCGTCTATATGGAGTTGCTACGTAGAGGTTATGAAGTCACCGTTGGTAAGATGAATCAAAAGGAAGTCGACTTTATAGCCGAAAAGCGCGGTGAAAAACTCTATGTTCAGGTTTGTTATCTTTTAGCATCCGAGCAGGTTAAGGAAAGAGAGTTTTCTGTGCTACTAGCGATTAATGATAATTTTCCGAAATATGTGGTTTCAATGGATGAGTTAGAGCAAAGTTATTTAGGTATTAAACACATGAATATTCGGGATTTCTTGCAGAGTGGGAAGTTATAATTGCCCTGTTTATAATTTGCTTCCCACCTCTAAGATTATTATAGACGCAAATTGACGAGCTATAAATCCTGGGAGGAGACATGTACAGTTTGGAGAAATAACAGATTATTTGCTTCAAAAGGCGGATTATGGGTGGCAGTCTCAGGGGGAGAGCTTATGACACCGGGCAACTATCTGAATCACTACCAGGCGGTAGATACAGCCAGTTTTGCTGAAGATTTGTTTGTAGAACTGTTTCAGGAAACCTTTGGCCTGGAAAAGATACAATACCTGATCAACGAATATCCCTGCCAGAATATCTATGGGGATAATTGCTATATAGATTATGCTCTGAAAACTGACCTGGATGCCTTCGCCATTGAGATAGATGGCGAACAATGGCATAACCCGGCTCTGGTTTCAGAAGATAAATATTTAGATGACCTGCTCAAGCGCAACAGCCTTACTTACCTGGGCTGGAGGGTATATGTATGGACATATCGCCAGCTGGTTAATGAGCGAGACAAGGTAAAGTCGGAGTTGCTGCAGTTTATGGGGCAGAGCCCGCATTTTCGCATTTATGATGATTATTTGCCCCGCCAGCGCGGGAAAGTACTGGAATTACGGCCTTACCAGGAGGAAACACTGGAGCGTTTGCAGGAATTGCGGGGTGAGTACCACAGCATGGCTCTTATTGCCGATGCCCAGGGTACGGGCAAGACCACCACTGCCGTCCTTGATGCCTGCAATATGGGATTGCGCACCTTGTTTGTGGCCCATACCCTGGAACTATTACAGCAGGCAGCTAATCGCTTTAAGGAATTGTGGCCCCGGGCCCAGGTGAAGATTATCGATAATTATGCCGGCCCCCTGGATGCCGATGTAATGATAGCCAGTATCCAGGGCTTGCATAATCGCTTGACTCAGTTTGCTCCCGACCATTTCGGCTACATAATCATCGATGAGGCCCATCATGCTGCAGCCACTACCTATCGCAAAGTACTATCCTATTTTAACCCCCGTTTCCTCTTGGGTTTGACCGCAACCCCGGAGCGACATGACCAGGAATCCATTATGGAGATATTTCAGAATGAAGCCCATCGTCTGAATTTAAAAACGGCGGTGGAAATCGGGGAACTGGTACCGATTCGTTGTGTGCGGGTGAAAACCAATATAGATTTCAGACAGGTTAGGATTAACGGAATTCGCTATAATTATCGGGACCTGGATAACTGTGTGCATGTGCCTGAACGCAACCGTTTAATTGTGGAAACCTACCTGTCCCATGTGCCCGGAGAAAAGGCTGTGGTCTTCTGTGCCAGCATACAGCATGCTATGGAAGTTGTTGAGCTCTTTCGGGATAGTGGAGTTAAGGCCGAGGTAGTGGAAGGGCGAATGAAAAAGAGAGACCGGGAGGCGGTTTTAGAAAATTACCATCAGGATAAGGTAAAGGTTTTATGCGCCTGCGATATCCTTAATGAAGGCTGGGACAGCCCGGAAACGGCAGTGCTGTTCATGGCACGGCCCACACTCTCCCGGGTTATTTACCTGCAGCAATTGGGACGGGGAACCCGAAAAGCGCCTGGCAAGGAAGCTTTGCTGGTATTTGATTTCATTGACAATACCGCCCGGCATAATCATGCGGTAAACCTCCATCGCCTCTTACGCTTGCGGGAATACCGGCCTGGTACTTTGGCACTGGCTCCGCAAGAGGAAATGGAGGAAGAAAATCGCCGCTTACGGCTGGGTGAAAAGATTGAAACGCTTTTGCCCCATAATATATTTATCAAGGATTATGAACTGGTAGATCTCTTCGACTGGCAGGAAGAAATCAAAGATATGATGTCCCTGCATGAACTGGCTCTGGAGCTATATGTTGACGATGCCACTGCCCGCCGCTGGGTTGACGAAGGCAAGATTACTCCCGGCCCTGATTTTGAATTGCCCATGGGAAGAGTTACCCACCGTTACTTTCATCGTGAGCGCCTGGAGGATATAAGGCAGCAATTGGATATACCGGCCCGCAAGCCCGAGGAGATCAGGCAGGACTTCTTCAGATATGTTAAAGCCGGGCACATGACCACCTCCCACAAGCCCGTAATGCTCAAAGGCATGTTAACCCTGGTTAATGAAAAAGGGCAGGTGGATCTGGCCGCGCTGGTAAGCTTCTTCCGTGCTTTCTACGAACAGCGGGCAGATGCCGGCCTGCAGGTAGAGATATCCAATGCAAACATTAACCGAGTCAAAGAAATGAACGATTTTGAGATAGCCCGGCTGATGCTGACCATGCCCTTTGAAAAATTTGAGCGCAAATATTTTCTGGAACACCGCAAAGACCTGAACCAGGTAGCCTTCGTGCCCTCACTTTGGAAACGGCTTACGGCCGAAGATAGGGAGGAATTATTGAATATATGTGAGCGGCAGATTGATAGGTATTATGAGACGAGACTTAACAGTTGTCGTGCTCAATCTTAAAATTAGCTTGTTTCTCCTGAACAGGAGGAAATCATGGACAATAGTAGAAAATATTGTACTATGAATACAATATCTATTGCACTAAGGTAAGCCCCACAAACGCTGAAAGTCCATGGGAGGTTAGCGATTGCGGAGAATGAGGGAGATTGAATGAGCATAATGAAGCGCGAAGGAGATAAACTGCTTCGCAAAACAGGGTTCCAAACTCCTTATTTTGACTCCGGAGGGGGTCAAGAGGGGGGGGGAGCGATTCGGGGCTCACGGGCCTTAGAGCGACCGGCTTCCAAAACGGGGTCTGTAACAATGACCAGCCCGCTTTCCAGGGCATTGAGATGCTGATTAAATTTATATTATCAACCGCGGCGCGATGTTCTTTCAGAACTAATAGAAATCAATGTTTTATTACCGGGAGCTTCCCTGGCATGGGATAGGGGTAAAAGTTGAAACAGCACTTGAAAGCGGTTCTGAAAACTGCTGACCTGGACGGAGAAGTTGCCCGAGAAATTAGTTAGTAGTTATTAAATTGCGAACAAACTATATTGTTAATAAATGAGAGTTTAGGTGAAATTAAGGCTATAAATATGAGCAAAGGCACATTAAACCTTGTGATTAATGAGGAAAAAGTCAGCTTTATCAGATATCACTACAAAAACATTTATCCCCCATTAGACTTTAGAGGTTGCCCAATAGCTGATGATCGCGATATTGGCGCAACTAAACTTATGACTAAGGCCTAAAGCAGTACAGGTTAAACCTTTGGATAATTACTTATTGGAATTGCAATTTAATAATGGAGAAACGAGGGTTTTCGAGGTTAAGCCCCATTTAACCGGTGATTGGTATTATAAGTTAAAACAACCTTGCATTTTTAATACTGTGCGTATTGCTGGACTATCTGTTGAATGGCCAGATGGTCAGGATATTTGCCCTGATTGTCTATATTATGAAAGTAAATTAATTAAAGTATGACGCTACTGCAAAAACCCCTGGTATCCGTTCCACCAGTGGGTGAAAGACCAATATTGGTCTTTTTAGAAAGAAGCCATTATAGTAGGAACGCCCCGAAAATAGCAACGAAATCCGTTCGGCGCAAAGGATGGAATAATTTCACCCGCCACTACGGTTTCAGTACCGATTTCTTTTCCGAGATTCTCAAAGCTCAGCGTAAAACTACCTAATTATGAAGTAATAGATAAGTATTTTTCCCGGGGACACCACTTAAAACAGAGAGATTCCAAGTCAGCTCTCCACCAGTAGCGCATGCTCCTTTTATCGAAGGAGCTCGCAGTTCCGGTGTCCTACCGTCTGCTCCCCGCAGAAACATTGGTGTAATCGCCGGGACATCTGCTGATTATCACCAGGCGGCATGTGCAAAGTTATTTTGATACCACCCCGAAGGAACTGGTTCATTCCTCCCCAACTCTCACCATTGCTTCTGCATACAGCTTTTTGGATATCCAATAACCTTCAGCCATGAGCTTATCCAGGTAATTCTTAATCTTGTCAATCTTGCCAAACTTTTTTGCTATCTCTAAAATACCTATTACGCCAATTGATTTTAATAACATTACATCTGCAAAATCCCTTGCCAATTTATCATCAATTACCACCAGTGTAATACTAAGCTCCTGGGCAGCAATAATTACCTCCAGTTCACCACTATGTAATCTTGGGCTCATCTGTTTTGCCAGTTTCTTGTTCTTTACTTTATAAATTTTAATGTTGTTGTTTTTAACGGCTTCTCTTAGTTCCCTTTCTCCATAGTTTTTAATTCTATTACCCGACACAACTTCTTGATAAACTGCTTCTGGAATATATACTTCATCGAAAATTTCCCATAACAAATTAAGTTTACCGATTATTGATAACCCAATAATCGGGCTTGAATTGCATATTATTTTAGCCATCCTTTAATCTCCCGATTCTCTCACTAACTCCTGAATTGCAACACTATCTTGGAGGAAATCGCTCTCAGTATATTCACTCCAGGGAATATTTCTGGTGTTAAGTATATAAATAAAATCATTTAGAGATAAGCCGGCTATTTCACTGGCTTTGGCCAATGAAACGGTCTTACCGACAAAAAAACTTATAGCTAACGAGATTCGTACATTTTCATCCACTGACTTAGCATGAACCAGGTCATTAAGTAGCGGTAGCAATTCCTCCGGAATACGCACCATAACATTGGAATCTTTTAAAGCCATAGAACTGCCTCCTTTCAATGAGACCTATTTTTTGTTCTTACCGTGGCATTAAAGTTTAAGCAATCTGTTGTTCTTGCATTGAGGATTATATCGTTAAGTTGCTCAGATTTCGAAGCCCAATTATTTTGCCTGTTATAGATATTATTATACTATAAACGCAGTATTTATACACCCTGTAATGCCGTAATATCCGGGGTCAGAGTAGGCAACTGAGTTCAGTTGCTTCTGGCAGGAAACCAGCCCGCTTTCCAGGGTATTGAGACAACTGTTGCAGCCTTAAGCCTCCGTGGATATTCACCGGGTAACAATAACCAGCCCGCTTTCCAGGGCATTGAGATGCTGATTAGTTTTATATTTTGAGGAAAACTCCAAAAATCTGGCAGGATTATGAAAATTTGTCGAGAATATTAAAGAAAGAATACCTTGCAATAGACATACCGATTATTCTGCCACCTATCATTACACCTGCTATTTCTTATGCTCACAGAAATGATCCGAAAATAAAAACATGATTAAAACAAAACCAAAGGTATGCTTTTTCGCTTCAGTATTTGAATAGTGACAAGTTATTATCAGATAGGAGGTGATTTGCTATTAATAGTTCATGGATTGAAACAGAAATGGAGAGTCTGGTTTATGCTACTCTTTTTGCCGGCCTTGGTAAGATATATCTGCGGGCAGAAAATAGTTGCGTTAATGACACACGACAGGCCTCTGCTCATTTTGTCCGCAAATATCTACAAAATGAAGAAGCAGCCGATTTGATAGATAAATCAAGCAATTCCAATGCTTCTTTGGCCCTGCAATTGGAAATCGCCTTACAATTGTCAGGGTTGGCGGAAGGTTACCAAAGCCCCATTGGCGCAAAACGAAACCCTGGGGGGAATTATCGAAGATTTAACTAAAGACCAGCTGCAGCAACTGGCTTGAGAAACGGGGCGGTTTTATGCAATATCATATTATACGTATGAATTTTACTGCTCCGCTTCACCTGGGAAACCGCGAAGGTATTCTGGAGAGTACGCTGAATCACGTACCCTCTGATATGCTTTTTCTGCTTTTTGTAATGTTTATCGTTTACTTTATGGTAAAACCGCTTTGGAGGGATTGATAACCGGATCGGTGGAAACAATACCTGCTTTTTCGTCGGCTTTTCCTTTTTTGGAGCAAATATATTTTCTACCTCGCCCCCTGGATCTGGATATGCCAGGCTGGGAACTGAAAAAAGCCAAAAGATTGCGCTACATCGAACATGGGCTATTTTGCAAATATCTTCTTAACGGTCAATTGGAGAAAGTTGATCTGCAGGGCTATCCCACTGAAGCCAGCGCTGGTTTTTTGTTACCCCTGGCTTATGCGCAGCGCCGGCTATATCAGGAGGAAGAAATACCACGGGTAGCACTGGATAGTGTTAGCTCGAACTCCAATGTCTATTATTTCAACCAATTGCGGTTTTTTCCTAACAGTGGCCTGTATTGCCTGGTACGCCGTACGGATGAGTTATGGCCGCTATTACAAGGTTGCTGGCGGGTACTGGGTGATGAGGGGTTAGGAGGAGACCGCAGCAGTGGTAAGGGATTATTTCAGGTAGAATTTCCGGGGGAGATGGAATTCCCTGAAATCACACAGCTTGGGGCTGTGGTTTTATTAGGTCTATATTATCCCACTGTATCGGAAAGTGCTAAACTGGACAGCAGCTACAACCTCATGCAACGGGCTGGATATATATACTCTCCTGATGAGCAGAACCAGCGTCGGCAGACGGTAAGGATGTTGGCAGAGGGTAGCGTGATTTATGAACCGCTAAGCCCAAACGGGCAGATAGTAGATGTAACCCCGCCAGGTTTTACAGCTCATCGAGTTTGGCGAGATGGTCGGGCCTTCGCTGTAGCGGCAGCAGGAGGGAAAGGAGCGATGTGAGAATGCGGGGAAACTGGCAGTATCATATGCAGGTATTAACTCCTCTGCATATAGGCAGCGGTCAGGCACTGCTTCCATTTGAATACGTTACTGATAAAAATCTGGAACAGGTAGTCAGAGTTGATATACCTCGGTTTTTTCGACTTCCCGGATTTCCCGTACAGAAATATACTGCGCAGGTAAAACAGGCTGGTTTTAATCTGCAGGGTGATTTCCGCCAAGCAGCTCTCAAGTGTCCACTGTATAGTATAAAGACGAGTGGTAACCTGCCGGAATTACAGAATGCCGGTTATGATTCACAACGCATCCTGGAACATATCCGGGAAGCTGGTAAGCCCTATGTTCCCGGTAGTTCGTGGGCCTTGCGCAGTATGCTTTTACGCGGTATGGTAAACGATCATCAGGAAAAATATGAAGCAGATTTACAGAGAGAAATTGAGCAGGTAGAAGCTATGGACCCCAAGGGTAAAAACCGGAAAAAGGCCTTTTTTTCTAATCAGCCTGAACAACGTCTCCTGGGAGATCAGAATCGTAGCCTCTTACGTGTAGTGCAGGTGAGCGACAGTAGTCACTTAGACCTTTCAGCACTACAGTTAGGATGCGTTAAAGTGCTCAGTCAGAGCCAGTATGCTTATCGCTGGAAAATACTAGGCGGCGGGCATAGCCAGCCAGTACAAAGAGGTGCCCCGACCGTATGTTATTGAGCCGCCGATTGATGATAAAGAACACTTTTTACCGGGGGAACAAAGCAGCTTTGACCTTTTATTATTTGGGCGGGCGGTGGAATACCTGCCCTATTTCCTACTGGCTTTTGAACGGGGTAGTAGCTGGGGGCTGGGAGCCGGACGCAAACCTTATAACTTACTTCGGGTAGAGGCTATTAATGATCTCAATGGTAAATATGCTGTGGTTTATGAAGGTAATGAGAAGGTTATATATAATCATGACTTGAGCTGGACCGGGAGGGAGGTTAGGCAATTAGCTGCTTCGTTCAACCAGCCTGCCATAATAGAAATTAGTTATAAAACTGCTACCCAACTTAAAGTTGACCAGCAGAAAATAATAAGGTTAGAGGACATTAGTTTTACAGGATTGATGCGTTCACTACTAAGGCGCTATTCGACGTTATCGGTTCACCACCATAACCAAACACCCACGGAGTCTTTTCAGGACTTATTAGATGCTGCAGATTGCAGATAAGATTACGGTGGAGTACTGCCGTGGAGATACCCGGGCCTGGAGCCGCTATTCCATGCGCAGCAAAACCCGGACTAATATGGTTGGCTTTATAGGTACGATTTGTTTTAATGGAGAACTTGAAGCTTTTTTGCCGTACCTTATCCTGGGACAGAGCATACATGTAGGCAAATGGACGGTCTTTGGCATGGGGCAATATCGCCTGTATGTTGACGGTCAGGCCTGTTCAAGCGCTGAAGCTGGCATTAATAAGGAAGGATATAGGCTCGGTTCGGATAGGTATAGCCAGTAAACAGATTGCAGGCTAGCAATGTTGATTAGCCGAGGTTGAGAGTGTAAGTTGACCTATCAACAACAGGAGGTGACCACTATGAATAAAACCAGGCAGAAAGTATTGATTCTAAGTACGGGTGGTTCAGCGGAACCCCTGGTAACTGCTATTAATAAACATTGCCCCAACTATGTGATATTTTTCTGTTCGGAAACTATTGGCACCCAGGCGGGAAGCAGCATTATGGTAGATGGGAACGGAGAACCCTGTAAAATACCAGGTGGAACTCGTCCACCCGAGGTCTCGAAACTTGAAAAAGTATGCCGGCAATGTGGTTCTCGCTATTTCCAAACCATGCCTTCGATAGTGAAACAGGTTGGATTAGGTGCGGAATATGAAAGCTATGAAAAAGTTATTACTTCCAACGCTGATAGTTTGGCTGAGTGCTATAACCGTGGTCGGGAAGCTATTCGTATAGCCCGGGAAAAATATCCTCATGCGCAGTTAATTATTGATTATACCGGTGGAACCAAAACCATGTCAGTTGGGTTGGCCATGGCTGGAATTGATGACGGCGTAGCCGAAATGTACATTGTTAGTGGACCACGGGGGGATTTGATTAAAGTAGCTTCGGGTATGGAGAACATAAGAAAAGTGGATCAAACCCCATTATCCTGGCAGCGGAGTAAAAAACAAATGGAGCAATTATTCGGAAAGTTTAATTATGAAGGTTGTTTACGGATAATTGACGAGATGAGCCCCACGGTAAGCAGTGGTACATCGGAGGATAAATACCTGCAATTCTATCAGTTATTATGTAAGGCCTTACAGGCCTGGAACCGCTTTATGCATTATGAAGCAGCGGAATATTTAAAACCTTATGCCGGTGATGTTCCCCAATTCAAAGCCTTTCTTAGCAACATCATCAAAAGTAAGCAGGATTACGAGAAACAGAGTTTGGCAGCCCGCGCTCAGGGTGATCCACTGCCTCAAGGAGTAAAGATAAATCTCAGTCTGGTATATGATCTCTTACGCAATGCCGAACGCTGTTTGCTCAAGGAGCAGGAGGTGGATGCGGTAGGGCGTATTTACCGGGCACTCGAATTAATGGCTCAGCTCTGCCTGCTCCATCAAAACCCGCCCATTAATACTTCAGGTGTGGAGGTTGAAATTCTGCCGTCAAAATTGCAGGATAAGTACCAGAAACTATTGGATTTGCAAGCTAACAATAAGGGCGCAGATACGGAGCGCCATTTGCAATTACCTTTATTCAAAGCTTATGGTTTGCTCGCTGACCTCGGCCATCCCCTGGGAAGACTGTTTCAGGAGCGGGAGAAGGAGATGGAAAATCTGCTGAAGATACGAAATAATGCTATAATAGCGCATGGAATTAATCCAGTTCAAGCACATGAAGCCCGGGCGTTTTATGACTTCACCTGTAAGTTTCTGGAGGATGGGGAAAAGGATATGAATGTGAAGGGATCATATTCAAAAACACTACAGTTTCCTCAACGGTTACCCTCGTTAAGAGAATAAGCAGGAATTATACAAAATCAAAGAAGGTTGATTTATGGCTCGGGAAGGATTTAAAAAAGAGCAGGAATTACTCCGGTTGCTATTCCTGGACGGAGGCGGAATGAAGCGCTCCCAGTTAGCCTGTAGACTGGGGATATCAATAGATGGCCTGGATAAGACTATGCAGCAGGTAAAAACCTTGCTGGAGGAAAGTGGCTATTGCGAAAGCTGCCTGGTATCAACTCGTAAACGTCATATACATAATTATTTGCGTTATGATTACTATGAAAGTGGGGAAAACTTCTTTTATTGTCTTTATAGCAACAAAGCCATGAAGGAATCTGAAAGCATTCGCCTGGCTCTGATCCTGGTTCATTTGCAAGCAGGCCCAGCCAGCAAAAATGAGTTGCTGGAATATTTGAGTCAGCATAATGAGTTTGTTGAGGAACGTAATCTCAGGGACTATCTAAACTATTTAATGGACATGGAACTGATTGAGCGGTTTGGAGCAATAGCCCGCAAACGCCGAAAGTCCATGGGAGGTTAGCGATTTTAAAGAATGAGGGAGATTGAGTGAGATTAATGAAGCATGGAGGATATAAACCACTTCGGAAAATGGGGCGGCAAACTCCTTATTCTGACTCCGGAGGGGGTCAAGAGAGGGGGTTAGCGATTCAGGGCTTACGAGCATTAGAGCCACCGGCCTCTAAAACGGGGTCTGTAACAATGACCAGCCCGCTTTCCAGGGCATTGAGACAGAGTGATAGTCTGACGGCATGCCGTAACAGCTATACCCCGGAGTAATGCTGATTTTTTTTATGCCCATTCTTCCCGAGTTTGACAGTTAAGGTAAAAGGTCAGCTTCTGGACATTTAACACCGTCTATTGCTGGACATTATGGGGTGGCAGTAATTATAAAGCAAATAAGGGGCTTGCGCCCCTTATATTTGTTCAATGCTTATATTTAAACGAAGTTCCGAGTTGGACAACTTCTCAGATGCAAGCAATAGTTGAAGTGTTTCATTAATGAATCGGCCGCTTCCCTGGGTGTCCAGATAGAAAGAAAACTTTGTTTCTTCTTTTTCCTCCTCCAGCTCGAGTGAAGACTTAAACCTGTCTGCGTCTTCTATTGGCGTGATATTGCTGTTGCTCGAACGCATTGTCTGAACAGGTTTATTTAATTCTTTTTCTGGTGATGTGTTTTCTTTTCGCTGCCTTCCTCTTTTAGAATCTACCGGGACATTAAAATCATGGAGCATACTGTATACTTTTGTTCTGGACATTTCCCATGCCTTGGCTATGCCGCTTACTCCTATTTCGTTCTTGAGTTCCTGAAGAATTTTTTGCTTATCTTTTTCGGACATACTTTCAAAATCAGATAAAGAAATTGCCATAAATTAACCTCCTATGTATTTTCCAATATTATATCCGTAACGGTTGAAAAATATTCCATTTGCCATCATTCGAATTCAAAAATTAATCACCCATTGCAGTACAGAACAAAATGTTGCGACATATCTTGAATGAAGTTATCATTTATAGAGATAAGATAGATATAGTTGAAGACTGGCGAAAGTGGTGAAATGGTGAAAGCCTTATCAATAATAAAGGAGGCAGAACACTCCCTGCAAATGCTGTTTAACGAGCTGGAGGAAATAGCTTATGCCAACCAGGTTAGGGTAATCGAAGCTTTTCACAAACACCGGGTCCGAGAGTATTATTTTTATCCTTCTACCGGTTATGGTTATGGAGACCGTGGCAGGGATGCTCTGGAAGATATATTTGCCGATATCTTTGGCGCTGAAGACGCACTGGTAAGGAGCCAGGTCGTGTCTGGGACCCATGCCATATCAGCCTGCCTATTCGCTCTATTAAGACCGGGCGATGAGCTGATATCTCTTACTGGCAGCCCCTATGACACCCTCTGCCGGATTATCGGCCATGAAGAGAAATCTCCTGGCACCTTGATAGATAAAGGGATAAAATACAGTGAAGTTGATTTGGATGAACGGGGCAAACCTGACCTGACAGCTATTGCTGCCGCCATAAAAGATACTACCAGGATGGTTTTAATACAGCGTTCCCGTGGTTATAAAACCCGGCCGCCGGTGGATTTGGAAACTATTGCGGTTATTACTAAATTGGTTAAAGCCAGAAATCCCACCACTATTGTTATGCTGGATAATTGCTACGGTGAATTTACCGCAGTGCAAGAACCCGGACACTACGGAGTAGATATTATAGCGGGGTCATTAATAAAGAACCCGGGAGGCGGCCTTATACCTTCCGGGGGATATATAGCCGGTAACAAGGATTTGATTGAACAGCTAGCCTTTCATCTTACTGCGCCTGGATTGGGCAAAGAATTGGGTGCCAGCCTTTTGGACAAGCGTATTATGTATCAGGGTTTATTCCTGGCTCCCCACACGGTTTTGCAGGCTTTAAAGGGTGCTGTTCTTCTAGCCTATGTTTTTGAAGAGCATGGTTATGAGGTTTTTCCCCGTTGGAACGAAAAACGCTCTGATATTGTACAGGCGGTAAAACTGAGGGATGCAGCTGAGGTTTTGCGCTTCTGCCAGGAGGTACAGAACGCATCCCCGGTGGATAGTGATGTTACTTTGGAGTATGGCGAGTTGCCAGCCTACCGGGATAAGATTGTAATGGCAGCCGGTACTTTTGTGCAAGGTTCTTCGATTGAACTTTCCTGTGATGCGCCTTTACGCTCACCCCACTGTGTATTTCTCCAGGGGGGACTCAGCTATGAACATTGTCGCTTTCTGCTGCAGCGTTTACTGGACAACTTTCTGCTGGCAAATGCTTGATTCTACTCCAAAACCCACTTTTGTTGCATAAAGGTTGCATAAATATGCATACAGATGTTTATTATTTTGCAGTATATCAATGCTTGAAAGAATCAAAAGCTAATTTGTATCCTTGGGGTATTGGGAGTATTATACTTATAGCGAAAGCTGTTAATCAGATATGAGAAGGAGGCGTTTTAGAAGTGGAAAGTAGTATCATGGCATTGATAATAGTAATGATTCTGCTCTTGCTGGGAATTGGCGGAACGATTCTGCCTCTATTGCCTGGCATACCATTAATGTTTGTATCCATTGCCGCTTATGGCTGGTATGAGGGCTTCAATACTATTACCCCCAAATACGTTTGTATACTGGCGGCATTGACCGTTATTTCGCTAATTGTGGACTATCTTTCCACTGTTCTGGGGGCTAAATATTTTGGGTCCAGCAAGAAAGGTATGTGGGGAGCCCTGTTGGGTACCTTCATCGGCTTATTTCTATTTCCCCCTCTGGGTCTTCTGCTAGGGCCATTCCTGGGAGCAATGATAGGAGAATACATCGAAATACAGGATGTGGAAAAAGCGGTTAAAATCGGTGTGGGTACTGTTGTGGGCTTGTTCTCCGGCATGGTGTTCAAGCTGGTGCTGGCTATCGGGATGTTTGTATCCTTTCTTATTGTGGTATTTTAATTTTAATAAGGCGGAGGTTGAGGTTGAATTTTGGATAGTAATTATATTTTCCAAAAAGTTAAAGAAGATAATGTCAAATTCATTCGTTTGCAGTTTACCGATATCTTAGGCGTTTTAAAGGCTATTTCCATAACGGCGGATCAACTGCAGAAGGCTTTGGATGGGGAACTCATGTTTGATGGGTCGTCGATTGAAGGATTTGTGCGTATTGAAGAATCAGATATGTACCTTAAACCCGACCCGTCGACATTTTTGGTTCTGCCCTGGAACAGTACCACCTCAAAAGCGAAAACCGCCAGGATAATCTGTGATATTTTTGATTCCAACGGAGAGCCTTTTATCGGTTGTCCTCGCTTTGCTCTATCCCGGGCTATTAAGGAAGCCGGAGAAATGGGCTTTAATATGCAGGTTGGGCCTGAACCCGAGTTTTTTATGTTTCACCTCGATGAAAATGGAATTCCCAGCTTGCAAACCAATGATAAAGCGGGTTATTTCGATCTCCCTCCCGTTGATAAAGGAGAGGAGGCCCGCCGGGATATGGTCGAGGTATTGCAAAGCCTGGGTTTTGAAATCGAGGCTTCGCATCATGAGGTAGCTCCCGGACAACATGAAATAGATTTTAAATATACTGATGCCTTGAGAACGGCGGATAATATCGTGACCTTTCGTATTGCCGTCAGGATTGTGGCCCGGCGTCATGGTCTTCATGCTACTTTTATGCCCAAACCGATATACGGAATAAATGGTTCAGGGATGCACCTGCATGTTTCGTTATTCCGAGGAGGGGAGAATGTATTCTTTGATCCCAACGCGTCCGATGGCCTGAGTGATACCTGCCGCTATTTCATCGGTGGAGTAATGAAGCATGCCCGCGCAATTGCGGCTATAACTAATCCCACCGTCAATTCCTACAAGCGACTGGTGCCCGGCTACGAGGCTCCCGTATATATTGCCTGGTCTCATCGCAATCGCAGCCCTTTGATCAGGATACCGGCACGGCGGGGTATCGGAACCAGAATAGAAATACGCAATCCTGACCCCAGTTGTAATCCTTATCTAGGTCTGGCGGTAATCTTAAAAGCAGGTTTGGATGGAATCCGCAAGCGGCTGGCACCGCCGCTGCCGGTAGAGCAAAACATTTACGAAATGGATCTGGCTACCAGAAAACAACAGGGAATAGAATCCTTGCCGGAGAATCTCTATGAGGCTATTGATGAGCTGCGCCGGAATGAGATAATCCAGGAGGCATTGGGTGCGCATATTTATTCTCGCTTTGTGCTTGCCAAGATGAAAGAGTGGGAAAGTTACAGCTCCCGGGTTTATGATTGGGAGCTGGCCGAATACCTGGAGAAGTTTTAAAGATATACCTATATTCTACGCAGTAAACCTGCGACCTTGCCGGCAATCTGAACATCGTTAACTGTAATGGTATCCATTGAAGTATTCTCCGGCCTTAGTTCCACATAATCATCTCTTCTATAAAATCGCTTTACCGTAGCTTCATTATCCAGAAGGGCAACAACGATTTCTCCATTAGATGCATCACCTTGCTCTCTTACAATAAGATAATCTCCGTCCAGAATTCCGGCTTCAATCATGCTATCTCCTTTTACCTTCAATATGAAATGATTTCCGCTTCCCAGAAAATCCACCGGTATGGAAAGATAATTATCAATATTTTGTTCAGCCAGTATAGGTGAACCGGCGGCCACATTGCCAATTACAGGGACGGATAGGGCTTCGCTTTGAGGTAAAGGCTCATCATCCAATGGTATAATGGCCCTTGGTTTAGCGGGATCCCGGCGTAAAAGACCCTTTTCCTCAAGACGGACCAGGTGAGAATGAACGGTGGAACTGGATTTTAGCCCAACGGCCTGACCGATCTCCCTGACTGAAGGGGGATAACCCTTCTCTTTATAGCTTTGTTTAATAAAATCCAGGATTTGTTTTTGCCTTTTACCCAATTTTATTTCATTGCTCATTTCTTGACCTCCACGGGGATTTATTTTACATTATAACATGAATTAGGGATGAAAAAACAACTGTTCGCTTAAAATGTGGAATAAGATTGTCCCAGGGACGGTAAAGAGATGGGATAAAAAACAAATGTTTATTTTGATGTCACTGCAAAAAGTCATTTTTCAAAATTAACACTGCCATATCTAGTATAATGGTGAGGTTTTGAACACCATATGTAGCGTTGAGTATACCCGGGAACAGGTTTTTTGCAGTGGCATCTTGTTTTAAATCCAGAAAGATTCTTGATCTACATTTTCAATGCTGGCCAGAAACTTCTTGCGCGCTCCGGGGAAGTGGGATTCAATAAGGTTCAGCAATTCTCCGACTTCAGCGCGTTTGCCGACACCATCTGCGGGGCAGCGGTTGGGGGCAGGAGAGAGACCTTTGGCTTCGATAAAGCGTGTTATATCAGCTTCTTCTACATAAACCAGAGGCCGGATTATGGTGATATCCATGCGGTCCAGGTAGGTGCTGGGTTTAAATACCTTAAATCGACCCTCGAAAAGCATGGAGAGAAACATGGTATTGACTGCATCATCCAGATGATGACCCAGGGCCACCTTATTGCAATTAAGACCTTTGGCCACCCGGTTCAGGGCTCCCCGTCGCAGGTTGGCACATAGGGAACAAGGGTTTTTCTCCTGGCGATTATCAAAAACTATTTGACCAATGTTGGTTTTCTCAACAGTCAAGGGGGTTCCCAGTTCCGCGCAAAATGCTGACATAACTTCAATATCATTCTCCCAACCGAGATCGAGATAAACCGGAAATACGGAAAAATCCAGGGGGGTATAGCGATACAGCAACAGCAAGAAATAGAGCAGGGTAAGACTGTCTTTACCCCCCGACATTCCTATAGCCACCCGGTCGCCATTCTCCAGCAGCCGGTATTTTAGATTGGCATCGCGAATTTTTCTAAAAATCTTCTTCTCCAAACGCTTACTCATCCACTTGCTTCCCTAGAGGGTGTCAAGGGGACGGTCCTTTTGACACCGCAACCCCTCACCCCTTACCCCTCACTTTTCTTACTAATTAATGTTGGTTCTACTGCAAAAACCCCTTTTTGTTGCATAAGGGTTGCATAAATATGCAAAGCGAGCGTTGGCGAAGCATGGATGCAACACCCGGCGAAGACGAGCAGGCGAAAGGGGGCGAGCGACAGGATGTCGCGGGAGCGCCACCTCCCATGGACGGGATGGCGCGGTACCCCTTGAGCCGCGAGACAAGCCGTAGGTGTTGCTCATGCGTAGACTGCGAGCGGAATATTTATGCAAGCAAATGCATAATTATTACTTTTTGCAGCGGAATTAATGTTGAAAAAGGGGAGCTGGTTTTCTCCCCTTAATACCCCGTCTTATTTCTTGGCCGGTGTTCGCTTGAGACTTTGGCTTAGCAGTTCTACCGGGTGCATGACGCGCGCATTCCACTTGTGCCTTTGCACCCCATGTCTTAGTTGCATCATACAGCTGGGACAGCAGGTAGCAATTACCGCAGCAGCAGTTTCCATGGCACTATCCATCTTCTTGTCCAAGATCCTCATTGACAGGTCATAGTGGGTCAGGCTATAGGTTCCGGAACCGCCACAACAGCGATTGGCTTCACCCATTTCTATATATTCCACTTCCGGTATCTGCTGAAGAAGCTCTCGGGGAGCCTTTTTAATCCCCTGGGCATTGGCCAGGTGACAGGGGTCATGATAAGTTGCCTTTATTCTTTTCTCAACTTCTTTGCCGGGTATTATGATCTCAAGCTTTTCCATCAGGAATTGGGTTAAATCCATTACCTTTTGAGAAAAAGCCATAGCCTCATCCTCAATCTTCAAACCTCCCAACAGGAATTCCATGTTCTTGGGGGATAAAGCTGACGAACAGGAGGCGCAATCAGTAACAATATAGTCATAATCAGCGTTGTTGAATATCTTTATATTATGGACGGCCAATTTCCTGGCCGTATCCATTTTGCCATTGGCAATGTGCGGCAGACCACAGCACTTCATATCCCGGGGAATAATTACTTCACAACCGTAGTGGGTAAGTACATCCACCGTAGCCCGTGCCACCTGGGGATTCAAGAGGTCGGTACCACAACCCAGGAAATAGGCTATACGATATTTCTTTTCCCCCCGGGCCGGGTTATATTCCGGAAGAAAGCTTCGCGCTGACTGCCGGGGAACGGAAGTCAAGATTTTCTCCGCTTTAGATAAATCACCAGGTAGAATACTGGTCAATCCCAGATTGCGAGCCAGGCTCTGCAAGCCGCTTTTTTGAGCTCCCCACATTAACCTGCTGGAGGCTTTGAGCAAACCCGGTCTGGTCCACAGGCTGTCAAATATCAGTTCCTTGCTCAGACTGGGATTCTTGTCATATATATAGGAACGGGCCGCCGCATTCAGTTCATGTATATCTATTCCCGAGGGACAATTGACACTGCAGTTCTCACACATAAGGCAATTGCTTAAACGCTCACTCACATCGTTATTCGGCTCAACCTTGCCATCTCTTAGCATCTGCACCATGAAAACATGTCCGCGGGGGGCGGCGGTTTCATTTCTAATTTCAGCAAAAACCGGGCATACACTTCTGCATTTACCGCAACGCACACATTTCATTATTTGCTCTTTTACGGGAGGCAATTCATGAAACTCCACCAAAACCTCCTCCTTCCAATAAACTAACCCTCCAAATGTCATGGGGACGGGGTTGCTGACAAACAACATCAAAAACTCTTTACTTACTAACCCCCTATGGCCAGGGGACATAAACCTCGATGAAAAGGGGAATTAGCCGGCACTTGAATGCTGAGATGCAGTAGCCATCCCCTTGTGCTGCTTAGATCAGCTTACCCGGATTCATTATGCCCCGGGGATCGAAAACCCTCTTTATATCGCGCATAAGCTGGGCGGCCCGGCCGTGCTCCAGTTCAGCATATTGCCGGCGGACAGCGCCCACCCCATGTTCCCCGGTGGTGGAACCCTCCATGGCAATAGCCAGGAGGTGTATTTCATGCACTAAATCTATAACTTTTTTTACTTCTTCGGGATTTTCCGGGTTAATTACCGGAGCGGTATGAACATTACCATCCCCGATATGTCCATAATTTACTACCTTTATCCCATATTTTTCTCCCAGGGCTCTGATGGCTCTGAGGGTATCGGCTACACGCGACAGGGGAACACTTATATCTTCACCCGCAAACACCCGGCTGGCATCAGCTCTTACTCTGGCAGCAGCAGTAGCGGTTATGCTGCGTCCTTCCCATAACTCAGCCATTCTCCTGGGTTCTGTGGCCCATTCCACGCTGCGGGCCCTCTTTCCCACCACTTCTTTTATAAGCGAGCCCTCATATTCCACGCTGGGGGGATTGCCGTCAACCTCGAACAAAAGAATTGCTTCTGCCTGGGGGAGATTTATTTCCGGTTTAAACTGATTTACTGCGTCTATAGCAGAACTGTCAAGGATTTCAATACCTGAAGGCAGTATCCCCGCCTGGTATATATCGAGTACGGCCGCCGGGGCCTCATCCAAATTATCAAATACGGCCATGGCAATACCGCGAGCTTTGGGTTTGGGCCAGCAGCGCAGGCGAATCCTGGTTACAATCCCCAGTACCCCTTCTGAGCCTACCATTAGTTTGGTAAGGTTTAAACCGGAGACATTTTTTATGCACCTGGCCTTGACCCCGCCGGTGGTAATTACCTCTCCGTTGGGCAATACCACTTCCAGCCCTAAAATATATTGTTCGGTGCAACCATATTTTACCGCCCTCAAGCCACTGGCATTGTTGGCGACCATGCCTCCTATAGTACACATCTGACTGCTTCCGGGATCCGGCGGGAAGAATAGATTATATTTAGAAAGTTCCTGGTTTAGTTGGGCATGAATAACCCCGGGACGGACAATAACCTGCATGTTGGGAGCGTCTATTTCCACGATTTCATCCCAGGTAGACAAATCCAGAACTATACCACCCTTTAGGGCGATACAGCCACCCGTCTCACCGGTTCCTGCACCTCGGGGAACAATATCAATATTATTTTCAAAGGCAAAGCTGGCTATATTCTGCACTTCTTCCGTGGAGCGGGGAAAGACCACAGCCAGTGGGCTAACCGGCTCCAGCTTGGTCAAAAAGGAACTGTCATAGGAATAATACATCAAATCCAGCTCTTCGCTCAAAACCTTTTCCTTACCCAGCATTTTTATTAAAGCTTGTCTTATCTTATCTTTATCCAAAGAAATTCACTCCCCCCTAAAAACTAATATACTAAAGAAATTCTCCAAATTCCTTGCCTATTATAACACAGATGAAGTTAAAGAGGATTTCTAATTTCAGCTTCCCTATTATCCAAGCTGAGGTTTCCATGCCACCTGCTTATTATCTTTCCCTTGCCACCTTAAACTCTCAAGCCGTCATCGGGTGTTGCATTCATGTTTCTATATCCTGTTGCATCGAGTTTTTTGCCGCAGAGTAATAAGTGGCTTAGTACAGTCCTTTTTAGACTAAAGAGGGAGTGATCCTATTACATATATCTCAACACGTATCGACAATATAATGCAATCGTACAAGCTATAATGCAAAATTACATGAATGCTAAATTAGCAAAATTGCCGCAAAACCCGAGAGGTAAAGGCTCAATGTGAATGATATGCTCTTGTATCGCGAAATAAATGCAAATTAGCATGATGCAATTGGCATACATGCATTAATATTGGTGAAAATTTTTATCTAAATAATTAAATATATATTATGCAAGTATTAGAATGCCATATGAATCCGAAGCTTAGAGCAATTATTAACTTTTGGCATTCTATTTGCATGTATTATCAGAAAGGATTGAATATTTAGAAATTTCCCGCATTAATTTGTTCCCGCTTAGCGAATAAAGCTAAAGATAAGCAATTAAATCTGTATGAAAGGGGTTGATGCCAGAAGCATTCTTATTTTCTATTCGGTTTGTCAGATATTAATATAAGGAGGAGTTATAATAATGAGTTTTGCGGACGAATATAGAAAAAAGCTAGTTTCAGCGGATGAGGCAGTAAAAATTGTGAAATCTGGAGACTGGATCGATTTTGGTTCCTTTTGTGGACAGGTCAGAACCCTGGACAAGGCCTTAGCAAAACGCAAAGATGAACTGAAAGATGTTAAAATATGGACTTGTGTTAATCCCTATCCAACCGAGGTTAATGTGGCCGATCCGGAGGGTGACTCCTTTGTCTGGCATAGCTGGCATATGTCCGGCGCGGATCGCAAGGTCGCAAAAACCAAAGCGGTTTATTATTCTTCGATAGTCTACTCGGAGCTTCCCCGTTATGTCCGGGAGCATATTGAGCCCCTGGCGGTAGCCATGCTGCAAGTTACTCCCATGGATAAACACGGATATTTTAATTTTGGACCCCAGGCTACCCACACCCGTGCAGTTTGCGACCGGGCCCAAAAGATTATTGTGGAAGTAAACGAAAAACAACCCCGTTGCCTTGGTGGTTATGAAGAAGCTATCCACATTTCGGAAGTTGATTATATTGTGGAAGGGGAAAACCAGCCCCTGGCCCAGATTCCGGCTCCGCCTCTCAGCGAAGTAGATGAAAAGATAGCCAAACTTATTCTGGAGGATATGTATGACGGATGTTGTGTTCAGTTGGGAATTGGCGGTATTCCTAATGCGGTGGGCATGATGATCGCAGACTCTGACCTGAGGGATCTGGGATGTCACACCGAAATGCTGGTGGATGCCTATGTCTATATGCATGAGGCAGGAAAGCTGTCTGGCAGCAAAAAACAAACCGATCCCGGAAAAATGGTCTATACTTTTGCTCTGGGTACCCAAATGCTTTATGACTTTATCGATGACAATACCAAATGCGCCATGTATCCGGTAAATTATACCAATAGCCCAGCTGTTTCTTCACTCAACAATAATCTTATAACCATTAATAATGCGGTGGAAATCGATCTCTATGGGCAGATTTGTGCCGAGTCATCCGGATTCCGTCAGATTAGTGGAACCGGAGGACAGTTCGATTTTGTCATGGCCGGTTACCTCTCCCGGGGCGGCAAATCTTTTGTATGTATGCCTTCTTCATATAAAGCTGCGGACGGGAGTATCAAATCCAGAATATGTCCCGCGCTTCCCCCGGGAGGAATTGTTACCGATACCCGTTCCATGGCCCCTATTATCGTTACCGAATACGGCAAATTTCATCAAAAGGGCATGTCAGTTTGGCAGCGGGCGGAAGGCTTGATCGGAATTGCTCATCCTGATACCAGAGATGAGCTAATCAAAGCCGCCCAGGAGCAGGGTATTTGGAGAAGGAGCAACAAAATAAGCTAATTAATAACACTTGTTAGTCAAAGCACCCTGTAGTTGAAAAAGGAATAATCAACTATTGCTAAAAGTCGTGATGCTGATAAAGGAATAAGAATTCAATTATAAAGCACCCCAATAGAATAGCCCCATATTATATTCCCCCAGTTTTTTTAAAAGCGGCAGGATCTACTCTGCCGCTTCATTCTTTAATCTAAAGTTGGAGTTGCAGTTAAAAAGCGTTGGATAATTGGATATAATCTATATTAGACTTTAATACTATTGTTTTTGCTTCGCAAAAGCCTGATTTTTCGCACAGCGCTAGACATAGTTCCTTGTTTAAGGCATAAATTTAAACGGGAAGGGCAGCAGGTTTTAGCATCCGGTAGAATTATGGAAAAGCGGAACCACGCTATACAGCAAGTTGTTGACGATATCTGCCTGCCAGGTTGATTAATGTTTAAAAGGAGAATTTATGTATTCTGAGTTATTTAACATTTTGCCCCCGGAAAGAATAAGAATTAATGAACCCATGAAAGAGCATAGCAGTTTTAAAATTGGTGGACCGGTAGATATAATGGTCTTGCCGGAGAGCATTGAAGAAATTCAAAGGATTTTACACTATTGCCGCAAACAGGACATACCTTGTTTTGTCTTTGGCCTGGGCAGCAACCTTCTGGTCAGAGACAAGGGAATAAGGGGATTGGCCATAAAAGTGGGGAATAACCTCAAAAATATTTCTATCTGTAATGATACCATCTTTGCTGAGGCCGGGGTCAGGCTTGCGGAGCTATCCCAGGCGGCTGCCGACTACAGCCTCAGTGGTCTGGAATTTGCTGAAGGCATACCGGGAAGCCTGGGGGGAGCAGTGGTAATGAATGCCGGTGCCTACGGCGGGGAAATGAAAGATGTTTTAAAGGAAGTCAGGGCAATTACTCCTGCCGGAAAATTGTCCAGCTTTAAGCCGGAAGAAATGAAACTGAGCTATCGGGGAAGCATTTTTCAGGAAGAAGAACTGATTGTGGTTTCAGCCCTTATGCAATTGAAAAAGGAAAGGGCAGAGGATATCAGAGCCAGGATGCAGGACTTTGCCAAACGCCGCCGTCAAAAACAGCCCCTGGAATACCCTAGTGCGGGCAGTACTTTTCGGCGTCCTTCAGGATTCTTTGTGGGACCGATGATTGAAGGGATGGGGCTTAAAGGTTTAAAAGTTGGCGGAGCTGAGGTTTCCCGCAAGCATGCCGGATTTATCATTAATAGCGGTAATGCTACCGCCAGCGAGGTGTTGGAATTAATTGCGATAGTTAAGGCTAAAGCCAAAGAGCAGTATGGAATAGAGCTGGAGACAGAAATCAAGGTAATTGGAGAAGAATAAAAAATACTATGAAGCTGCTATTAACCACCCTCAATGCCAAATATATTCACTCAAGTCTCGCCCTGGCCTACCTTCAAGCGGTTGCCGCTGATGGCAGCTGGGAGACTAGAGTACGCGAGTTTACTATAAACGAAAAGAACGAGTACATTATGGCGGAGATATTTCGCGAGCAGCCGGATGTGCTCGCTTTTTCCGTTTATATATGGAATGTTGGCGCCATCTTGGAAATTTGTCGCGAATACAAGAAGGTAGCTCCACAAAGCTATATTATTCTGGGCGGACCGGAAGTAAGTTATAATGCTTTAACTGTTTTGGAGGAAAATGAAAGCATTGATTGCATAATACGCGGGGAAGGGGAGGAGAGCTTAAAGGAAGTCCTGGAGAGTATCGCCGGAACCAAATCCCGGGCAGCAATAAAGGGTATAAGCTACCGAAATGGGCCGTCAATTCTCGATAATCCCGATAGGGAACTGATAGCTGACCTGGCTATTATTCCTTTTCCTTACCAGGACCAGCTGGACTCCTACCACAAGCGTATTTTGTATTACGAGACCTCCCGGGGTTGCCCCTATAATTGCAGTTACTGCCTATCCTCAACCATCAAGGGGGTGCGTTTTTTTCCCCTGCAGAGAGTAAAAGAGGATCTGGCAAAGCTAATTCACGCCGGGGTAGAGGAAGTAAAATTTGTTGATCGGACTTTTAATGCCGATGAAAGGCGGGCCCGGGAAATCATGGAGTTTATTATTTCCCAGCAGGGGAATACCCGCTTTCATTGCGAGATAACTGCGGAATATCTATCCCCGGAATTCATCTCCTTCCTGGCTACCGTACCAGCAGATTTATTTAAATTTGAAATCGGCATTCAGTCTACCTGCCCGGAAAGCCTGGCAGCGGTAAGGCGGAATAGCAACTGGACACGCTTGAGGACTAATATTGAAAGGCTGCAAGCTGCCGCTAATATCCACCTGCACCTCGATCTTATTGCCGGTCTGCCTTACGAAAGCTTTAAGCGTTTTGGCCGTTCTTTCAATGATGTGTTCTCTTTACACCCGGATGCAATTCAGCTGGGTTTCCTCAAGCTCTTGAAAGGTTCGCAGATACGGGTTGCTGCCAGGGAACATGGATATCTGTTTCAGGACAATCCCCCCTACCAGTTGCTGGCTAATCATTATCTCGACTACAATGATATACTGCAGTTAAAACAAATAGAGAACCTGCTGGATCGTTATTACAATTCAGGCAAGATGCGTTTTACGCTGGATTTTATCGTACAACAGATCTATCAGGGTGACGCTTTTAATTTCCTGGCTGCTTTCGCCTCTTATTGGCAGGAACAGGGGTACTTTGCCTGCTCTCACCGCCAGGAAGCGGAGTACAATTTTCTGCTGGATTTTATTAAGAGCAATTTTGTTGAGTTTCAGGAAACAGTCAACGAACTCCTAAAATACGATTATCTCTGGAATCAGCAATCATCTAATCTACCCTCCCAATTGAACAGGTATAACCCGGAAAACACGAGCCAAATTCTCTACACCTTGATAAAAGACCGGGATTTTGTGCAGTCAAATCTACCTCCATATGCAAGCAGAAAAAGCAACCGGGAATTGCGCAGGCTGCTGCATCTCGAATTTTTCAAAACCGACCTGATTACGGGAATACGCTCTTCCCAGCTTGTCCCTTATCTTTTTCTCTATAATCCCCGCCGGAAAAAAGCAGAAGAGTTGATAAAGGTGCCAGGCACCTTTATCAACTCTGACATAAATTAATTATTGTTTTTAAATTATAAGAATTTTTTGTTCTTGGGATGATAATGCGTATGCAGGAGTTCATGGGATTTATGTCCCAGAGGTTCATGCAGGAACTCCTCGTAAAGGGTTTTGACTTCCGGATTGTCGTGTGATTTTCTCAAGGGCAATCCTTCATCTTCCGCATAAATAGCCTCTATGCGTTCCACCCGTTTGACATTGGCTTTGGTGATGGGCTGACCGCCGCCGCCAATACAACCGCCGGGACAAGCCATGATTTCAATGAAATGATAAGGCGACTCGCCTGCTCTAACCTGCTCCATCAGTTTGCGGGCATTGGCCAGTCCATTGGCGATTGCTACTTTAACTACCGTACCATCCAAATCTACAGCGGCTTCCTTAATACCGGTTATACCGCGGGTAGCGGCAAAATTTACATCTTCCAGGGTCTTTCCGGTTACTACCTCATAAACGGTACGCAGGGCCGCTTCCATAACCCCGCCGGAAGCGCCAAAGATTACGGCGGCACCGGTGTATTTACCCATCCAGGAATCGAAATCGGAGGCGGGCAGCTTGCTGAAATCCAGCCCGCTCATACGGAATAGCCGCCCGATTTCACGGGTGGTCAACACCAGGTCAACATCCTGATAGCCGCTATCGTTCATCTCCGGCCGGGCTGCCTCAAACTTCTTGGCTACACAGGGCATAATGGATACCGAATAAATCTTGGAGGGGTCAATACCCATCTTCTCGGCCCAGTAGGTCTTGGCCAGAGCTCCAAACATTTGTTGTGGAGACTTGCAGGTGGAAAGGTTGTCCAACAAATCCGGATAGAAGGTTTCGCAGAAGTTGATCCAGCCGGGACTGCAGGAAGTGAACATGGGCAGAGTCCCGCCTTCCTTCAAACGCTTCAATAGTTCGTTGCCTTCTTCCAAAATAGTAAGGTCAGCGGAAAAGTTGGTGTGCAGAACATAATCAAAACCGATTTGCCTTAGTCCCTGTACAAAGGTTCCCATCGGCATTTCACCGGTCATCATGCCTATTTCTTCAGCAATAGCCACTCTGACTGCAGGTGCTATCTGGGTTATCACCACTTTGTCGGGATTAGCTACTGCAGCCAGGAATTCATCAATCTGTTCTCTTTCGCCGATGGCGCCAACCGGGCAGGCATGGATACATTGTCCACACATTACGCAAGGACTGTCAATCAAGGCTTTACCCAGGGTGGGAACCACCATAGAATTATAGCCGCGTCCTTCCAGACCCAGGGCATTTACGCTCTGGACAACGGAACAGGCTTCGATGCAACGGCGACAAAGTATGCATTTATCCTGATCCCGGAATAGGGCGGGAGTGGAAAAGTCTTTGGCAAATCCCCGTACCTTGTATTCAAAAGGATTCTCTCTTATGCAGTATTCCTGGGCCAGGTCCTGCAGTTCGCAATTGCCGTTTCTTATACAATTCAGGCAGTCCTGCGGGTGATTGGATAATATCAATTCCAGTATGGTTTTTCTGGCTTCTAAAACCTTCGGGGTTCTGGTTTTTACGACCATTCCTTCAAAAACGGGCATGGCGCAGGCCGCTTGCAGCAACCGGTTGCCTTCTACTTCACATACACATACTCTGCAGTTGGCTTTAATCGACTGGTCAGGATGAAAACACAGGGTAGGTATTTTAATGCCGACTTCACTAGCTGCCTGCAGGATGGTAGAGCCCTCAGGAACGGATACTTTAATTCCGTCTATTGTCAGGTTAACCATTCATATTCCCTCCTTTGCTCTTTCCTACACGAATTTAGCTTCGTAGTCGGCTTTGAAGTGCTTGATGGTGGTCAATACCGGAGCAGGGGCGGCCTGACCCAGGCCGCAGAGACACGAATAGGACATTACTGTACCTAACTTCTCCAGCAAAGCAACATCCTTGTTCGAGCCGCGTCCTTCGTTAATCTTTTCCATTAGTTCTGCGGTTCTGGCGGTGCCTTCGCGGCAGGGCGCACATTTTCCGCAGGATTCATGTTCAAAAAAGCCTGCTATCCTGGTGGCTACATCCACAATGTCCCGGCTCTCGTCAATAACGAAAGTAGCCCCGGAGCCTAAGGTAGCTCCTATAGCGGACATGGAGTCGAAAGCCACCGGGGTATCCAATAAGGCTTCAGGGATGAAAGCGCCTGAAGTTCCGCCGATTTGCACCGCTTTGAATTTTTTGCCGCCGGGGATACCTCCGCCAAATTGGAAGACTATCTCCCTGATAGTGGTGCTGGTAGGAACCTCGAAAAAGGTTCTGTTGTTGATATCGCCGGTCAGGGTAAAGACTTTGGTTCCCGGATAGGCAGGATTGCCAATACCGGCATACCAATCGGCTCCCTTTTCAATTATGACGGGAATGTTGGCGAAGGTCTCAACATTATTGACGATAGTGGGTTTGGACCATAGTCCTTCAGAAGGTGGATAGGGGGGTTTAAAGCGAGGTTCACCGCGTTTGCCTTCAATGGATTCGATAAGAGCGGTCTCTTCACCGCAAACATATGCTCCGGCTCCGCTTCTAACTTCGATATCAAAATCCTTTACCAATCCCTTTTCTTTAGCCTGGTTAATCGCAGTATTTAGGGTACTTACCAGGAAAGGGTATTCTCCTCTAAGATATATATAACCCTGGGTCGCTCCAATAGCATAAGCACAAATAGCCATTCCTTCAATTAAAGTGTGCGGGTCGTTTTCCATGATCAAACGGTCTTTGTAAGTACCTGGCTCGCCTTCATCAGCATTACATATGACATATTTCTGCTCAGCCTGTGCGCCAGCGGCAAAAGACCACTTCATTCCACAATTAAAACCAGCACCACCGCGGCCCCGTAGATTGGATTTCTTAACTTCGGCAATGAGATCTGCGGTATTCATAGCACGAGCTTTTTCCAGGGACTTATAGCCGCCCTGAGCCAAATAGTCATCGATCTTCAGGGGGTCGATCTTACCGTAGTTCCGCAGCACTATACGCATTTCTTCGGCCATTCGTATGCCTCCTTTCTGTATTCTTTAATAACCCCAACTAAAGTTCTTTGAGGTCCCGCTTTATTTATATTCCGCAATAATGGCCGGGATTTGTGCTGGACTTACATCCAGGTAAGGCTTACCGTTGATGGTGATGACCGGTGTAGCCTGGCATTGCCCAACACACTCGGTGAATTCCAGAGCAAATTTTCCATCGGCCGTACTTTCTCCCATCTTGATTCCGAGTTCTCTTTCCAGGGCTGCTACAACATCTGCTGCTCCAGCTACATGACAGGGAGCACTTTCACAAATTCTAACAACATTCTTACCTCTAGCTTCGACCGAAAACATAGAGTAAAAAGTAGCTATACCATAGGCTTCAGCAGTTGATAGTTTGAATACACGAGCAGCTTCAGCTATGGCTTCCTCCGGCAGGTAACTGAATTCTCTCAATAGCGCATGGTAAGCTTCAATGATTCCCCCTACTTTTCCATCGTACCGGGCAATTATTTCCTTGTAGTCCATCCTCCAATACCTCCTTCCTTTGTTTATTTGGTTTTGTAGCAACTGCCATAGAGCTACTAGTCCACACTTATGCTTAACATAATATAATACTGAACAAATAGAAAGTTCAAAATTTCTCAAATTAGCAGAATTTTTTGGGATTTATTAGTGAATGGTTCGTTTTATTCCTTTTTCATTAGTTTCTTATTTATCTGGATGGTCTATACTAAAGAATGAGTCAAGGGAAGGTTCTGTGAAGCAAGTTTTGGATTCAAATAGAGTTATTGGTAAATATTTGGGACTAGATAATTTTAGGGCAAGCTCCATGCTTGCCCTACATTGAAGTCATGTTTAAATATTTAAGGATTTAACCCTGCTTCAGTTCCTCCCGGCGCTGGAAATAATGGGGGGAGTCGCCCCATTTCCAATAACCCAGCTTAAACCCGCCGGCCTCAACCTCCGCTGTTATTTCTTCCATACTCTTCTGCTCTTTATTATCGTAGAGAGAATAATCACTTCGTTTTTCTTCCGGGGTGAGTACCGGCATTATTATATTGGCACCGGCCATTAACCCCCATCTCAGTCCGAGCGGATTAATGCTCTGCAAAGCGGTGGAAGCCACCATATTAATATCCGGCATGGCCAGGCGGGCCAGGGCCAGCATTTTGAGGGTCAGGGTAAAGACATCCCGCTCGTGCCTATCCGGAACCCGCGCCAGGGGAGTATCGGAATGGGGGATATAGGGACCCAAACCCAGCATATCAATATCCCTTTTTTGAAAAAAGGTCAGGTCTTGAGCCAGCTGTTCATTGCTCTGTCCGGGCAGTCCCACCATAATCCCCGTCCCCACCTGGTAGCCGATATCCTTCAAGGCGTCCAAGCATTCCAACCGTCTATCATAAAGCTGGGAGGGAGGATGTATTTTTTTAAACAAGACGGGGTCGGAAGTTTCGATACGCAAGAGGTAACGATGAGCACCTGCCTGCCAAAGTTGCAGGTATTGCTGGTAGCTTAATTCGCCAACACTCAATGTAACCCCCAGGCTCTGATGGCTCCGCTGTTTGCTGCTGAGAATAATTTTCTCGACTATAGCCGCTAAAAAATCTACCTGCTCCTGGCTGTCTATCTCCCCCGACTGCAGGGCAATGGATTGAAAGCCCATGTTGTAAGCCATCATAGCCAATTCTATTATTATTTCCTCATCAAGCCGGTAACGATGGATTTTTTCGTTGCTTTTCCTCAATCCGCAGTAGAGGCAGTTGCGCGGGCAATAGTTGGAAAATTCGATAAGTCCACGCAGGTATACCTCCTTTCCCAGCTGTTTAATTCGGGTATTATGGGCCGCTTGCAGCAGGGAATTAAGGATTTCCGGCTCATTGCTGTTTAGGATTTCAACTATTTCTTGTTCCCGGTAAGGGTTCATCTTCAAAACACTCCTTGAGGATAGCAATCAATTGCTGCAAATCAGCCGGGGGAAGCGAATGGGCGTTGTCTATCAATAGTCCATATTTATCATTCAGCTTTACGCGCAATGGCTTTAAAGATAAATCAGCAAAATTTCCCAGCAGATGAGCCCATCTGCTGCCATAAATCCTGGCCCAACGTATTCTTATTTGGGGATAAATACGCAATATCTGATTATCGCAAAAACGAAGATATTCCTCAACGTCTTTTTCCGGGTACCGGTCAAGAATGCTCTTAAATTCTTCTAAGGATTCCTGCACTTTTTTCACCACCTAAGCCTGAATTAGAGGAACAAATCCCTCTCTCCATTCTTGATACGTTCCAACATTTCCACTACCGTAGCTCTCACTTGTTCATTGGGAAGGGCCGCCAGTTCCTTATCAATTAAATAGGAAGCCGCCTCTTTGGTTTCTTCACTGGCATAATCTAAAAGATATTCTTTGAAGGTCAAAATGGCGTTGGGCATACAAAGATTATGGATTTTACCTTTCTTGGCTATTCCCATAAAGCAGCCGCCGGTACGACCACAACGATAATCGGCCGTGCAAAAGGAAGTGATAAAACCGAGCCTGGCCATGTCCCGGATGGCTTCGTCCAGGCTGCGGTTATCGCCCAGAATAAACTGCTGCCGTTGATAGTCCACAGCATCTTCAGTATAGCTTCCCACACCTATATTGGAACCGGCATCTATCTGGCTGCAGCCCACCTGAATGACCTCATTGCGAATCTCCGCATTTTCGCGGGCGGTCAATATCATTCCGGTGTAGGGAACAGAAAGACGAATAACCGTAACCAGTTTTTTGAAGGTCTTATCATCCACATAATAGCTGTTGTTTTGCAGAAATGGGGTATTCAAAGCAGGTTGCAGGCGGGGGAAAGATATAGTATGGGGTCCAACCCCAGCAAATTTTTCTTCCAGATCGATGGTATGCATTAAGAGTCCCATTACTTCAAACTTCCAGTCATACAAGCCGAAAAGGGCTCCAATACCCACATCATCCACTCCGGCATCCATAGCCCGGTGCAGGGCATAGAGACGCCAACCGTAATCCGCTTTTAAGCCACGGGGATGAAGCTTTTTGTAGGACGGATAGTGGTAGGTTTCCTGGAAGACCTGAAAGGTGCCGATACCTACTTCTTTTAATATACGGAGATCTTCAATGGACATGGGTGCAGCATTAACATTGACCCGGCGAATTTCACCATTTCCTTCTTTGGTGGCATAGGCAGTTCTCAGGGTGTCGGCAATATAGTTGACATCAGATTTGGGATGTTCTCCATAAACCATGATCAAGCGTTTGTGGCCTTTGCTTATCAGAGCTTTAACTTCTGCGCTTAATTCCGAGGCATTCATTCTTTTTCTGATGGTTTCCCGGTTATCGCAGCGAAAACCACAATACACACAGTTATTTACACAATAGTTGCTGACATAAAGCGGTGCAAAAAAAACAATCCTTCTTCCATAGACCTTATGTTTAATCTGTAGACCGGTAGCATACATTTCCTCCCAGAGCTCTTCATCAGTGCAATTAAGCAGGGCGGCCGTTTCCGCCGGTTCCAGACGGTTCAGCTCCAGGGCTTTGGCCATGATTTCTCGAATTTGCTGCTTTTCCGGCTGTTTGTTAGCCATCAGGGTTTCCTGGATAAAGCCTTCGTCAATAAAGCTTTTCCCATTATTCTTGTACTTTTCAATCTGCTCCGGCTTAATAACACTATCAATCCACCGGTTAAGTGATACCGCTTCCATACTAATTCTCCTCCTTTTAACTTTTGATTCAACTGCAAAAAGGTATTAATATTTATCGGCTTGCATAAATATACCGCTCGCAGTCTATGCATGGGCAACACCTGCGGCTTGT
>ENA-UOOR01001145-UOOR01001145.1-fermentation-metagenome-genome-assembly--contig:-NODE-1145-length-32938-cov-82.382173_pt1 | contig 32938 bp, 29 predicted proteins | sample MGYA00245780_ERZ724029 | MGnify/ENA primary metagenome ERZ724029 (study PRJEB28704, sample SAMN03018315) | fermentation metagenome | biome: anthropogenic terrestrial biome; feature: soil... | reverse complement strand
ATGTGGTAGTATTCAAGGGAGACCGTTGAGGCCGCGGCTGCAGGAATGCACAGGATGCATGCGATGAGCAGAATGACAAGTGCCTGCGCTGTTTTTACAGTCATGAACCCTTCGTCATTCGCAGAGGTGTACAGAATACATCCATCACTCCGCAGGCCCTCCCTCAGCCTTTTCCCTTCGGGGCAGATCGTCTTTCCCAGATATAGAGGATGGGAAAAGCAACGATACCAACAAGCGCGATTCCCCGGAGAAAGGGAAGAACGGGATGCCCCAGTACCAGGTGGCGCAGAAGAACGATCCCAGCTGCTCCGAGGTAGAAGACAACTCCTCGTGCGAAGGTGATGCGGCGCTCCCCACCATCGATGAAGACGATGCGCGTCAGGAGCAGGCCGATGATGAGAAGGACAGGGAGCCAGAGGATCTGGTTGATGGAATATGCAAGGGACGCGTAGAGGTAGATCAGGAAGACCGTGACGAGAAGGGCGGCATCGATCACCTTCTCGACGATACCTCTTCTCCGTGCTGTCTTCCTTTCTCCGTGATTCCCCCGTCGAAGCGCATGACGGAGGATATTCGCTGGATTGGGGTCGATCAAGCCTTCTTTTCGTCTATACCACACCATAACGCAGACGACTACTGCAGCGATCGTCAATGGCAGGGGTAAGAGCAAAAACGATGGCAATGGGAGGTAGTCTGTTGTGATGATAAAAGCGGTGACGATAAGCGAGACTCCAAAGGTTACAACTGAACGCAACAACTCTTCTTTGGCAATAGTATCAATCTTCATGCGTACACCACCGATGCGCCATCGGGAATCGTGAACGTGAACTCATCATCATTTATCACGCAGTTCATTGAGTAATTTCGATATTCCAGGGTTAGCACCAGATTGCCCTTATCGTAACTCTGCAGTTTTAACGGGATCATACTTTTGGAATCGATCCACAATAGGTACTCTTTTGTGTTGTCCTCGCGGTCAAACTCGTGAGGAGTCAGTTTTACTTTATAGACCGGAATTGAGTTGATTGATTCCATTCCTTGTTCCTCTACCATGTAATTTTTAGTAATGTTGCCAGTCAGTAATGTGTAGATCGCAGGCGCTGGTCTCTTTTCAGATGGTGTTAGGTGTCTTATGAGCACAGTATTTTTCTCCGGATCATAGATCCAGACGACATCTCCATTTGAAACGATCTTTAAGCGTGTAAAAGAGTCACTTTTTTCAATCCTTCGAAATTTATCCGGTTTCTGTAAAAGTACGTCATATTCAATTGCCCTCGTTTCGTTGTCTATGTTCAAAGTAAGTATTTCAATATACGCTAAACTTTCGATATTTTGCTGTTTCTCTATGGCTATTTCCAGAGGTGTACCAGAACTAGTGTCTGTATTTACACAACCGGAGCAAATGAGTCCGATTACCACAATAGCCAACATGGATCGAGAGTCCCTTTGTACCGCCATCATATCCACCTTAAAAAAGAATAATGGGGCTACCTTGGTTCACATACATTGCCCCATACACCATGCTACTTCTACCCCCAGACAAGCCGCGGCAGGTGCACAGGAAACCACACTTGGCAAAGCAGCGCAGGGCCGCAACAGAATTACACAGATATCGCAGAGTGGCAGCCCGGGGCAGGTAGTTCCTACAATCGCACAGATACAATCCCCGATGATACATTGGCCTACACAAGTCCAATAATCATCATCCTCAGCCGTCGTAAAAAACTGCTCTGGTATGCCCTCGACCAAGGAACCTCCGTCGACGATAATTTCTTCAAGGACATCTCCATTGCTACCGATTCTGGTGAACGTGAGTTTATACAGGGACTCATTCTGATACGTGTTTGTGTACTTGAGTACCCGAGCACTGTCGCTATCCCAGACTGCAACGACGTTTGATATCTGGACCGAGCCATCTTTTTCGATAACAGATTCAACAGGCAGTACTACAGCCGTTATGTGATTGATGGATCCATCTTCAAGTTTTTTTTCGAGAGAGAATGTCTCAGCGTTCTCGACGATCAGACTCAGATCTTCGGAGCGCGGGATCCCTGAGAGTTTTTGCACATCGTCCAGGCTCAGAGCAGAAGCAACAGCTTCGTACTTCTCCAGGCCCGACAGATCGGTTTTCTGCAGGTCTTGTCTGGCATCGCCGCAAGGCGTTCCCGGCTCGCAAGCCATCACCGGCACAACACCCGCGCTCACCAGCAGTACAGCGAAGAGCGCGGAGAGTGCCCGCATTCCAATGTTTCCATTCATTTACTTTCCTCCTGTAACATCCCCGGAGGCAAAAGAAGCGTAACTTTAAGTACATGGAATGCGAAGCTACTTTTCGCCTTCGGGTAGTGGGGGGCTCGCCCGGCCTTGGACGGATTGGGTGAGCCTCCGCAATTTTGCCTGCAATCCGCGACTTACCCATAACCGGGCAGGTCGTCCGACGGGCTACAGACGGTTTACCCTTTCGAAGTCCCTCACCATATACTTTTCGATCCCAAAATCGCTATAATCCCATGAATATTCATGGGTCGGAATGAGCAATCGAACGCAACCCCGCAAAAGAGACTCAGCTCTCTCCCTTTCATCGCTCCGTCACGTCTTGAATGTGGCGCTTCCGGTTAAGCTCCGCGCGAATGACCGCCCCCAACAAGAGTTCATCGGCCGCGTCGAGGCGCGGGGGACCACCGCGCACCGGGGCGGCGTACACCCTGCCGCGATTGCCGGAGATGAGAGCACGACGATTGCCGCCGCACTCTTCGGGCGATAGGAGGGAGGACGGGCGGGGTGCCGCAGGTTGACTCGCACCGGAACGCTTCAGGGCCGCCCGGCACCATCGGCCGTCGCTGTATCTCTCATTTCCGCCCATACCTGTGTAAAGTGCTGGATTGACGAGCAAACGAGGGGAGCCCGGAGAAGAACGGATCACAAAGTATATAATGTCAACCAATGATTGTTGACATATGTCGCTCCCCCTGAACGACAGGCAGTTTGCATTCTGGCGCCTCCGCCGCACCGGCCTTGCCAACGTCGGTATCGCGGGACCGCTTCAGCATATCCCGCCAGGCGGTCTCGAAGGCGCTGCTTGCCATAGACAGGAAGGTCGAGGAGACGCTTCTAGAGATGGCGCACGCAAACCAGATCGACGTCGAACGCCTGAACGCGGAGAAGGGGGTCCTCTTCGGGCGCTCCGTCCCCTTCAATGCCGCCGCTATTGTCTTCGTATCTGCAGATCGCGGTGTGCAGGTCTGGTACGAGCACGAAGGCGATTGCGGCGCGTGCCCGCGGTACGCCCGGTGCATCGAACTCCTCTGGGGTTATGCGGACGAACTGGGTATCGCGCTTGAAAAGACCGACGACCCAACCCGTATGGCCGACGAACTCTTTGCAAAACTCCGGGAGATCGTATGATGTCTCTCGTGGAGACGATACGAGCCTACCTGGGCTGGTGCCCCGCAGAGGAGCCAGTGCAGGCGCACCGGCAGATGCAGCAGCAGGGGTCCGGCATGCGCGGGGATCCCCCACATAACGGCCGACGACGCATTGGCGGTGTAAGTATGAAGATTGATACTATCGTCAAAGAGGAGTTCTGGCGCTCAACTGCAGTCTTCTGGATCCTGGTTATCATAACCGCTTTCATCATCACGGCCGGCTACCTCCCATTACCGGCATTTTTGTTATTTCCCCTGCCACTAGCGATCACTGCGGTAATTTTCTGCGTCATGGTGAGGTATAGACGAAAGGAGCGGCTGACCGACCCCAACCCCATAAGCATCCTCCGTCACGCCCTCCGGTTAAGAGATCACAGAGAAGGCGAAATACGGCAGGGAAGAGCCGTCATCGATAAGGTGGTCGATGCCGTCCTTATCATCACGATCCTCCTGATCTACCTCTACGCGTCCCTTGCATACTCCATCAACCAGATCTACTGGCTCCCTGTCCTTCTCATCATCGGCCTGTTCCTGACACGGATCATCTTCATCGACGGCGGCGAGCGCCGCATCACCTTCGCGCGATCGGTTGTCTTCTACCTCGGAGCAGCCGCGATCGTTGTTCTGCGCTACCTGGCACTGGGGTATCCCGTTCTCCCCCTCCTTCAGGGAATCGCACTCATCGGCGTTGTTACTCATCCCAGCCTCTACATCTGGGAACGGCGGCGCACACCGGAGGGAACGGGTCGATGATAGTCCATGGAGCGATTGATCTGCTCTGCACACTCGTTCGGGACAGATCCGGTGTGGAAATCCACAACGAGCCCCCTTTGACGGATATGACAGCGGACGGACAGAAACTCCGGGAGGTCGTGTGATGTCTCTCGTGGAGACGATACGGGCCTACCTGGGCTGGTGTCCCATGCAGGGGGCGATGCGGACGAATCTGCCGGTGCGGCCGGGCATGACCGCGGCACCGGACCGGGCCCGGGTGGCGGATGAGAAGAGCATTTTCGTCAGTCGATCCTGTGGCCGGCACGGCCTCATAAGCGTTTTAGGACAACCTTTAGGAGAAATGTCGCTGTTGCGCCGGAACGGCGATAGTCAGGTCGCCTTTTGCTTAGCCGCTGGCCCTCCTCCCCCCGTGAACACCGGAAGAGCACGATATCACAACTCTTTACTCCCCGGCCGTCTCTAACTCCGGTACGTGCCGCAGCAAAGAGCCCCCATGCCCCTCCCCGATACCGTCCAGCGCCGGACCGTCCTCATCATCGCCACCCTCGCCACGTTCATCACCCCGTTCATGAGCTCGGCGGTGAACATCGCGCTCCCGTCCATCGCCGCCGAGTTCGCCCTGGACGCTGTCACGCTCAGTTTCGTAGCCTCGTCCTATCTCCTTGCGACCGCGATCTTCCTCGTCCCGTTCGGTCGGTTGGCCGACATCTACGGGCGCAAACGAGTATTTTCCCTCGGTGTGATCGTCTTCGCCTCCTCAGCCCTGCTCTCTGCGCTCGCGACATCAGGGCTCGCCCTCATCCTCTTTCGGTTCCTCGAGGGTATTGGAAGCGCCATGATCTACAGCACCAGCGTCGCCATGATCACCTCGGTCTTCCCGCTCGAGGAGCGCGGGAGGGCGCTCGGGATCAACGTCACCGCCGTCTACGTCGGCCTCTCCATCGGGCCGTTGATCGGCGGCTTCCTCACCGAACTCCTCACCTGGCGGAGCATCTTCCTCGTCCACATCCCGCTCGATATCTACATCGTCTACAGCATCCGCCGGCACCTTGCCGGGGAATGGGCCGACGCCCGCGGAGAGCGGCTGGACATCGTCGGTTCGGTCTTCTACGGCGCGATGCTTCTTTCCGTGATGTACGGGTTTTCGCGCCTTCCGGAGCCTGCCGGCATTGCAGCCATCGTTATCGGCGCGGCGCTCTTTGCGGTCTTTTACACCTGGGAGGTGCGGGTGGAAAACCCGGTCATCGACATACGGCTCCTCGCGTCGAACCGGGCGTTCACCTTCTCCAACCTCGCCGCCCTGATCAACTACAGTGCGACGTTTGCCATCGGGTTCCTCCTCTCCCTCTACCTCCAGGTGGTCCGGGGGCTCGACCCCGGCGCCGCGGGACTCGTCCTGATCACGCAGCCGGTCGTCCAGGCGCTCTTCGCCGCCCCGGCCGGGAGGCTCTCCGACCGGGTGGAGCCCCGCTACATCGCTTCGGCAGGGATGGGGCTTGTCGCCGTCGGCCTCGCTCTCCTCGCGCTCCTGACCCCTATAACCCCGATGGCCTACATCATTGCGGTCCTCGCTCTCCTCGGATTCGGGTTCGCCCTCTTCTCCCCCCCGAACACGAACGCCGTCATGAGTTCGGTCGACCGGTCCCTCTACGGCCTCGCTTCCGGTATGCTCGCCACCATGCGGACGACCGGGATGATGTTCTCGCTCGGGATCGCCACCGTCATGTTTGCCGTCTTCATCGGCACCTCCCAGATCGGGCCGGAGGTCCGGGGACCTTTCATGACGAGTTTCCGGGTGGCGTTCACCGTCTTCGCTGCCCTCTGCATCCTGGGTGTCTTCGCCTCGTTCTCCCGCGGAAAGGTGAGGTAATGACCGCGCCGTCCTGTGGGGCCCCGTTCATCTCAACAGAGTCAAAAATTGCTTAATCTTTCTGCCCGCCTGCTTCGCCTACCCGATCAACTTCACCAGCCCGTGCCGGGGTTCGAGCACCTCGCCGCCGCGTTTCAGCTGTTCGAGGGTATGCTCGACCTTGTCGCGGGAGAAGCCTTGCTGCACCAGGATATCGACGACCTCCGCGACCTTTGCCTGGCCGCCGGAGTCGCCGGAGACGTTCCGGATCGCCTCCTTGACCGACCGGATGATGTCCCGTTGCGACTTCGTGACCCCGGTCACGAGTTTATCGATATCGAAGCTCCCGCTCTCGGCGTCGTAGGCGACCTGCCGGAGACAGGCGTCCACGATCTTCAGGATCCGTTCGGCATCCTCGGTATCGACGGTGTTTGAGAGGCGCATCCGGGCGCTCGCCTCCGCAAGCCGCACCAGCGCCTCCAGCTGCCGTGCAGTGACCGGAACGGGCTTGTCTCCGCTTGCATGGCTCCTCAGGCGCATGTAGTAGTTGATCAGCGCCCCCTGCGCCCCCTCGCTTAAGATGGGGAAACAGGTCCGTTTCGCGTAAGCGATGTACTTCCGGAGGAGCGTCGGGTCGACGTCGGGGGTGACCGGCGCAAGCGCACGCTCGATATACGCATCGTCGACGTCCGGCAGCGGCGTATGTCCGTGCTGCTGGATCAACTCGCCGACGCTGTGAGTCTTGATGATGTGCTGCGCGATCGCCGCGTCCCGCTCGGCCTCGGGCTGGTCGGTCATCACGAAGATGAGGTCGAACCGCGAGAGGAGGGAGGGCGGCATATCGATCTGCTCGCCGATCGGGACGAACTGGTCGAACCGCCCCAGTTTCGGGTTCGCCGCACCGAGAAGCGCACACCGGGACTTCAGAGTCGCGGTGATCCCGGCTTTTGCGACCGAGATCGAGTTGCCGCACCAGACCGGGATGCCGTTTCGCCGGACGTAGAGGGTGTGGTTCGGGACCTCAAGACAGTAGATCCTGCCCTTGTACGGCCGCGTCTCGATCTGCTGCTGCCCGTTTGAGTTGATGTTCGGCTCGTTCTGGCCGTCGCGGATGAAGGTCACCTGGTAGATGTCGTGGGTCGCCGCGGAGGTTCCACCCCGCGGATTGGCAGTGATGGTCCCGGCCTCCCGTATGAGGTGGACGTTTCCGGACCATCCCCTCTTCAGCAGGAGCTCGGTGACGTCGTCGGCAAGCTTCTTCGAGGAGGTCGTGTATATCGAAACCCCGGTCGTCCTGTTGACGTAACCGTCCCCGAGCATAAGCGCGTCGAGGAGGATCTCGATCTGCTCCGGTGGAAGCTGCTTGGCGTAGTCGGGGACGTACTTCTCGTGGCATTTGCCGAAGGGGGCAAGGTGTTCGGCGAGCTGCTTTGTATTGATCGAGAAATTTTTGCCGTCGTAGGAGAAGCGGAACGGCATTCGTTCGAGACACCGCCGGATCTTCCCGGCGGACCCGGGAGTCTTCTGCGATATGATCACACGGTAGGGAACCCCTGTCCTGGAGTGCCGCTGGACGGAGCCTTCCGAGAGGAAGTAGCCCAAGAACTCAAGCCAGTCGTCCATTCCGATGCGGATGGGCTCGGTAAGTTTTCCTCCGGAGTTCTGGTTCGCGAACAGAACCACGGGCGGGATCTCGTAGGTTTCCTCCTGCTCTCCCGTCCACACAGCGTTTTTCTTGAACCGCATCCTCTTATGGATCGGGGCCTCGTCCATGCGGACGAGCCGGAACCCCTCCCACTCGTCTGCACGCCGGTTCAGGTTGACATACATCCGGTGGTTCGGCGTGACCGCGAGGTCCACCTGCCGGGATCTGACGTAGTACAGGTCCCCGTCATACTCCGATGCCACGAAATTGGACGGAGATGCGTACTCGAGCCTGCCGTCGGAAGAGAGGGTCGCGACGCGGTCGTCCGTGGTTACGTCGCGGAAGAGCTTCCACCCGCTCTCCGTGAGGACCTCGGTCTCGTCGTCGTAGCACTGCTGCTCCATCGCCTCGTGAAGTGCGCTCCGGTCCTCTTTCGCCATCTTATCCATCTCGTCGACGGCGGCGATCCCCATATCCGCGAGGACCAGCGCACCTGCTTCGAGCGTCCAGCGGCCGTCGCCGAACTCGTCCTTGACGGCCGTCGCCGTCAGCCCCGCGGATGTCGATGACTTGCCGCTCGTGTAGATCCCGCGCGGCGAGAGTTTCACCACGTAACGGAGGATCTGACTCTTTGCGATACCCGGGTCGCCGACCAGGAGGACATGAATGTCGCCGCGGAGACGGGAGCCGTCCGGCATCTCTTTCGCGATGCCGCCGAAGAGCTGGAGTGCGATCGCCTCCTTCACATCGTCGGTCCCGTAGATCGTCGGCGCAATCGACCGGGCGATCTTCTTGTAGATCAGGGGGTCGCGGGAGAGCGCCAGGATCTTCGTCTCGTCTTCCTCGGTGATCGAGACCTCCTCGAACTCCTTCTCGGCGACCTCGATGAAGTTGCACTCGAGGTAGATGTCGAAGAGCGTGCTCTTCTGGCCGTAGTTGATCCTCTGCACCGACCGCAGGATGCCGTTCACCACCACCCGGTCCCCCGGCGCGACGATGCCGGTGAGGTCGTCGGTAACGTCGATATCGAGCGTCTGGGGCTGTTCGCCCCCCCGGAGTCCTTCGGGAGACTCCTGAATCCGGAGTTTCTGGGCGTCGACGAACCGGCACCGGTTCATGACCAGGTCAAGCCGGGTCTTGCGCTCGCAGTTCGGGCAGAAATCGGGTTCATCGAACCGCCCGTAGCCCTGAGGGACCGGGTCGGTGAGTTTCCCGCAGGAACGGCACCGGAAGACCGCACTGACGATCCGGGGGCGCACCTCGGTCGTCTTTCTGAGAATCCCCTCGACGGCGATGAAGGTGTTGATCTGCTCGGCCCGGATGTCCCGGACCTCGGTCTTCTGCGGGAGGTTCGTGAACCGGATGTTGAGCTGGTCCGGGTCCTGACCGTCTTTGAGTTTGAGGAGTTTATTCTGGACGATAGCGTCCCGGATATCCCCGATGACCTTGCCCGGGCTCCGCAGGAGTTCAAACGCCAGTCTGTTGTTCAGGATCTTCCGGTAGTCGATGATGAGCGACCGGTTGTGCGGGTACTCGCGGGAGAGTTCGGCAAGTTCCCGCTTATACTGCTTCTTTAAAAACTTCGTCCACTCGCCGACGACATCGGTGACTTCGACGGTTACCTCTTCGGTCACGGCTGAGGTCCTCACGGGTGTCGCCCGGAAGCGAGGACGAACCGGGCGAGCAGCGCCTCCATCTGGATATCGCTGCTTGCCCCTTCCGAGAGGCGGAAATCGGTCTCGCCGAGGGCGTCAATCAGTCTCACTTTGAGCGTCCGGTCGATGTCGCGCCGGACCAGCGTCCGGTAGCACTGGTTGATCAACTCGTTCGGGGCGATGCCCCGGCCGCGGATCAGGTCGGAGAGTATCTTTTCGGCCTCGTCGAACTCTCCCGCTATCGAGAGGTCGAGGAGTTCGTCGACCTCTTCCGGGCGGGCCGTCGCGGTGATCGCATAGATCATCTCCTCGTCGATTGCGGATCTGAGGATGGCCGCGCCCTGAAGGGCGTTGATCGCCTTCCTCATATCCCCGGCGGCGACGTAGACGATGGCGTCGAGCGCACCCTCCGTGACGGTGAGACCTTCGGCAGCGGCAATCCGCCGGACTTCCTCGATCACCGCCTCCGCATCAAGCGGCCTGAACCGGTAGATGGCGCACCGGCTCTGGATGGGGTCGATGATCTTCGAAGAGTAGTTGCACGAGAGGATGAACCGGCACGTTCGGGCGTAGGTTTCCATCGTCCTTCTGAGGGCGGCCTGCGCGTCCGTGGTGAGGGCGTCCGCTTCATCGAGGAAGAGGATCTTGAACGTCGCCCCGGCGAGCGGCGAGGTCCGGGCGAACTCCTTGATCTGGCTCCTGACGACGTCGATGCCGCGTTCGTCGGAGGCGTTCATCTCCCGGAAGTTCATCTGCCAGGAGTCGCCGAAGAACCCCCGCGCCAGCGCCACGGCGGCGGTTGTCTTTCCTATCCCCGCGCTGCCCGTGAAGAGCAGGTGCGGAAGGTTGCCGGTCTTCACGTAGGACTGGAGGCGCACCACGATCTCCTTCTGTCCGACCATCTCGTCGAGTCTTTGGGGCCGATACTTCTCTATCCAGATGGTGTGGTTGCCGTCCATTTGCGTAACTGTTGGTGCTCGGGCATTGTAAAAGCATCGTCATCCCTCCGGTGATCCTTTTTAGAGGGTTGAGGACGAACAGATAGTACCGAATTGTTGTGGAAATACCGGGGGTTCGCATGGAAGCCGGTATATTCCCGCTCCCTCCTGAGATGGACGAGATCATGGAACCTGTAGATCGGGTATTTGCACGGGACTTCGCCGCCGCACGGCATACAGTGGATTTTGGAGACGGGGAACGCGTGGTGACCCCCGGCGGCGCCGCCTGTCGCCGCCTCTTCATCGTCGGTGCCTTCACCGAGCGCAAAGGGAGCAGCGACGTCATGCAGGCCCGGATCGCCGACCCCACCGGCGCGTTCCAGGTCACGGCAGACTGGCAGAGCCCGAACGCAGTCGAGACGCTCGGCTACATTGAACCGCCGGCGTTCGTCGCCGTCACCGGCCGGGCGACGCTCGCCGGTTCCGGCGAGCGAGCGCACGCAACAGTGGACGCCGAGGCCCTTGTTCAGGTGAACCGCACCGTCCGCGACATCTGGGTCCTCGCGACCGCCGGCGCGACGCTCGACCGGCTCGAAACGCTTCTGGAAAGCGGCGATGAGCGTGCCGCAGCCGCCGTCAGGCTCTACGGGACCACGGACGAAGATATCCGGGACCTGGCCGGGACGGTGCGGACGGCGCTTGAAAGCGTCCGCCCGGACATCGCCGTCGGCGATATCGTCCCCGTTGTCAGGCGCGATCTCCTCCTTGCCGCCCTCGATGACGGGGGAGGCGCCCGGGGCATCGGCATCGACGACGCCGTCGCCGCCGGGGTGCGGTCCGGCCTCTCGGCCAGGGACGCAAAGCAAGGTATCGCGGACCTCATTACCGCCGGAGAGTGCTACCAGCCCGCATCGGGCATGATCAAACTCATCTGACACGATATGCACCTGCACTTTATCGAGAACGGCCCGGCCCTCCTGGTCGAGCAGGACCGGCGCGTGCTGGTCGTCGCCGACCTGCACATGGGCATCGAGTCGGGCCTTGAACGCCACGGCGTCCACATCGCGAGCCGGAGCGCCTCAAGGGTCGACCGGGTCGTTGCCTGTATTGAGGAGACGAAGCCCGACCTCCTCCTCCTCCTCGGGGACGTCAAGCACAACGTCCCGGTGACGAGCAGGCAGGAGTACCGGGAACTCCCCACTGTCCTTGCCGCGTTCCGGGAACGCGTGCCGATTGCCGTCGCCCCGGGGAACCACGACGGAGGTATCGGGCGGTTCCTCGACGCCGGAGAGCTCCTGCCTCCCGAAGGCGCGCTCATCGACGGTGTTGGCTACCTCCACGGCCATACCCGCCCGGCCCCCGAACTCCCCGGCCACCTCATCGTCCTCGGCCACCACCACCCGGTCGTCTCGCTCATGGACGCCGTCGGCTGCGCCGCACGCGCCAGGCCGGCCTACCTCTACTCCGGAGCGACCGGCTCCTGTGAGGAGGAGACGCCGCCCGGGGGCCGCACCCGTCTCCTCTTCGTCCCGGCCTTCAACGAGTTCGCCGGCGGGATCGACGTCGGGCGGCTGAAGACGAGCGGGCTCGGGCCGCTCTCCCGGTGCATCGACGAAAAGAACGCGGAGGTGTTTTTAGCGGATGGCACATACGTCGGCTCCCCGGCCACGCTCTGCCCCGAAGGCGGCGTCTGACCTCCTCGACCCGCGGGTGCGGGAGGTCGTCCGGAAGCGCGGGTTTGCCGGCCTCTCCGAGGCCCAGGAGCAGGCCATCCCGCGGCTTCTTGCGGGGGAAAACCTGGTCCTGGTAGCGCCGACCGGCACGGGAAAGACCGAGAGTGCGATGCTCCCGGTCTTCGACCGGCTCCTTGAGAGCGTCGGAGCGGGGTTTAAGGCGCTCTACGTAACCCCGCTCCGGTCTTTAAACCGGGATATCCTCTCGAGGATGGTGTGGTGGTGCCGGGAGCTCGGGCTCTCGGTCGGCGTCCGGCACGGGGATACGCCGCAGAACGAGCGGCGGAAGCAGGCGCTCTCCCCGCCTGACCTCCTTATCACCACCCCGGAGTCCCTGCAGGCGCTCTTCATGGGCAGGCGCCTTCGGGAGCATCTGAAGAACGTCCGGTACGTCGTCGTCGATGAGATCCACGAGCTTGCCGACAGCAAGCGGGGCGCCCAGCTCGCGGTGGCGCTCGAGCGTCTGGCCGCCTACGCGGGGGAGTTCCAGCGGATCGGCCTCTCGGCGACCGTCGGAAACCCGGACGAAATCGGCCGGTTCCTCTGCGGGGCCCGGCCGTTCTCGCTTGTCGAAGTGCCGGTCGCAAGCAGTCTCGATATCAACGTCCGGTTTGCCGGGGAGGACTTCGCCGCTCAGACGCGGGCCGTCGGGAAGTGCCTTGATCTGCCCGGCTCCACCCTCGTCTTCGTCAACACCCGGGTGACCGCCGAGGCTCTCGGGCACGAACTCTACTCCCGTGGGGACGTCGAGGTCCACCACGGCTCGCTCTCGCGTGACGTCAGGGTTGAGGCCGAGGAGCGGTTCCGGAAGGGCGAGGTCGGGACGCTCATCGCGACGTCGTCGATGGAACTCGGGATCGATATCGGGCATATCGAGCACGTCGTCCAGTTTGGCTCCCCCCGGCAGGTCTCGCGTCTGGTGCAGCGGGTCGGCCGGGCCGGTCACCGCCTCGATGCCGTCTCGCACGGCACCGTCCTCGCCACGGGGTTCGACGACCTCTTAGAGTCGCTCGTGATCGCACGCCGGGCGAAGGCGAACGAGTGCGAGCGGATCGTTCCCCCTGCCGGCGCCGCCGACGTGCTCGCAAACCAGGTGGCGGCGATGGCGGTCGAGTACGGGGAGATCGAAGTATCCCGCGTCCGGGAGATGGTCGAGCAGTCGAACGTCTTTGCCGGCTCGCAGCCGCTCCTCGACGCCGTCTGCAAGCAGATGGCGGAGCACCGCCTTATCCGGCTCGACGGGTCCCGGATTATCCGGACGGGGCGGGCGCGGCGTTACCTCATCGAGAATCTCTCGATGATCAACGACGAGCGGAAGATGGAGATCTTCGATATCGTCTCGCGCCGGACGGTCGGGACCCTGGACGAGTCGTTCGTCCTCGGGTGGCTGCATACCGGGGCGGTCTTCATCACGAAGGGTCAACTCTGGCGGGTGCTCGAGATCGAGGGCGGCAGGATCACGGTCGAGCCGGCCGCACGGGCGCGGGGCGAGGTCCCGTCGTGGGAGGGCGAGCAGATCCCGGTGCCGTTCGCCGTCGCGCAGGAGGTCGGGGCGCTCCGGAGGACCCGGGCGTTCGGCCGTTATTCCGATATTCCGGCGGTGATCCGGTATGCGGAGGGGTTCATCGCCCGGATGGACGAAGGGAACTATCCGGTCCCCTCGGACCGTCTCGTCACCCTCGAAAACGCCGACGACGGCGTGGTCTGCAACGTTTGCGGCGGGCACAAGGCGAACGAAGCGCTGGCCCGGGCGCTCTCGGTCCTCCTGTCGGCCCGTTACGGGACGACCGTCGGGATCGAGGTCGGCGCCTACCGGTTCCTCCTGCGCCTGCCCGCAAACGTCCGGGCGCTTGAGGTGCAGGAGACCCTTGCCGCGCTCGAACCTGACCACCTCCCGGGGGTCCTGAAACTCGCCCTGAAACGAACGGCGCTTTTCAAGTGGAAACTCGTCCAGGTTGCAAAGAAGTTCGGCGCCATCGACGCGGACGCCGACTACGAGCGATTCAGCATCCACCGGCTCATCGACCTCTTCGACGAGACCGTCATCGCGGGCGAAGCCTACCGGGAACTCTTCAGCGACTCAATGGATGTGGAAGCGGCGCAGGAGATCCTTGCGGCGGTCCGCGACGGCCGGATTGCCATAACCGTCGGGCGGTTGAGCCCGCTCGGGAGCGAAGGGCTCTCCTCCTCGCGGGACATGATCCCGCCGCCGATGGTCGACCAGGCGGTTATCGGGACGCTCATGCGGCGCCTTGAGAAAGAGGACGTCGTCCTCTTCTGCATGAACTGCCGGAAGTGGAAGAGCCGGACCGTCGTGGAGCGGGTCCCCGACCGGCCGCAGTGCCCGCTCTGCAACGCCCGCCTCATCGCGGCGCTGAAACCCTGGGACGAACAACTCATCCCGGCGGTGAAGAAGAAGAACAAGTCCGAGGAGGAACGGGCGATCGAGGTCCGGTTTCTCCGGAACGCAAACATCGTTCTCTCCAGCGGAAAGAAGGCGGTGACCGCCCTCGCCGCAAAGGGCGTCGGGCCGGAGGCGGCATCCCGGATCCTCGCCACCCTGACCGAAGGGGATGCCTTCTACCGGGAGGTCCTCAAGGCCGAGCGGAACTACGTCAAGACGCATAGATTCTGGTAAAAAGGATGAGATCCAAGGTGCGCCTTCACGCACCCGTCGGCCCCGGGGAGCCCCCTTTCCGGGGGAAGACAGCGTTTAAACCGTAGGCTAAGGCAAACCCGATGCACTGGACCGTGGCGATATCCACCGGGAATCCGTGCCGGAAGATGGAGTTAGTAAGTTTCAATCTTGGCGGAAAGAGAGACCGGGGCTCAAAAAGCCTCCTTCCCATCAGAACGAACGTAATGGGAAAAAACCGGTTCACACAATCGTTTCGAGCCTTTGCTCCAGGAAATCAACGCCTCTCTTGATATCCTCGATGTTCTTTCCCCCGGTCAGGATGATCTTACCGGAACTGAAGAGAAGGGCGACAATCTTCGGGTCCTCGATCCGGTAGACAAGCCCCGGGAACTGTTCGGGCTCGTACTCGATGTGCTCGAGGTTGAGCGTGATGACGACCTTGTTCAGGTTGATGTACTTGCCGAGGTCGTACGAACAGACGATGTTCGTGATCGCGACCTGCGGCTCGGGGAAGGTCGCGACACCGGCACGCCGGAGCGAGTCCATGATGATCGTGAGGCCTTCGTGGAGATCCTCTTTCTTTCTGATGCCGGTGAGCACCACCTTTCCTGAAGAGAATATCAGGGATGCCATCTTGGGCTTCTCGATGCGGTAGACCGCTCCGGGGAACCTCTTCGTATTCAACTCACAGTTTTTTATTTTATCAGATAGGTTTTCGAGGTCGATCGAGTCTGCAACCCCTCCGGAGGCAACGATGTTCTCGATTTTCAGTGACTCGTATCCCTTCTCATCCATCGATATGAGTATCATTTTTTGAACCATAATACTAATGGGTAATCTTTATGGTATTCGTTGGATTGAGCGTCCTTTATCTTCGTGAATACTTTAAACCATAAACGCGCAATCTTTTATTGATCACGTTATGGCGGAAGATGAGCAAAAACCGGTCTCCTACGAAGACCTCTGCGCGAATTTCAAGATCGACGTCCCTGAATACTATAACTTCGGCTTCGACGTGATCGACGCGTGGGCAAAGAAGGATCGGAACAAACTGGCGATGATCTGGGTGAACCAGAAGGGAGACGAGAAAAAGTACACCTTCTTCGACCTCATGCGCCTCTCAAATCAGGCGGTCAACATCTGCCTGAAATACGGCATCAAGAAGGGCGACCGGGTCATGTTGATGCTCCCCCGGACACCCGAGTGGTGGATCTTCGTCATCGCCCTCATCAAACTCGGCGCCGTGTACTGTCCCGCAACGACGATGCTGACCCCAAAGGACCTGCAGTACCGCATTCAGGCGGCCGATATCAAGATGATCATCACCATGGCCGAACATGCGGGTAAGGTCGAGGAGATCCGGGAAGAGTGCCCCACGCTCGCGGTCCGGCTCATGATCGACGGCGTTCGGGACGGATGGGTCAGTTACCCCGTCGAGCTCGACTACCCTGCACCCTGCTCGCACAAACTGGTGAACCTCCCCGGCATGCACCGGACCAGAGCAACGGACCCGATGCTGATCTTCTTCACCTCGGGGACCACCGGCGAGCCGAAGATGGTGCTGCACGACAACTCCTACCCCCTCGGGCACATCGTCACCGGGCGGCTGTGGCACGACCTGCACCCGAACGACCTTCACCTGACGATCTCCGATACCGGCTGGGGGAAGAGCGCGTGGGGGAAACTCTTCGGCCAGTGGATCGTCGGCGCGTGCATCTTTGTCTACGATATCCGGGGCAGGTTCCATGCCACCGAAATCCTGCCGCTGATGGAGAAATACGGGATCACGACGTTCTGCTGCCCCCCGACCATCTACCGGATGCTGATCTTGGCCGACCTCGACACGTTCGATCTCTCCGACCTGCGCCACTGCTGCAGCGCCGGCGAAGCCCTTAACCCCGAGGTGATCCGGGCATGGGAAGAAGGAACCGGAAAGACGATCTACGAAGGCTACGGCCAGACCGAGACGGTGCTCTGCATCGGAACGTTCCCCGGCATGAAGTGCAAACCGGGCTCCATGGGGAGGCCGTCGCCGGGCTGGCATATCGAACTCCACGACGACTGCGGAAAACCGGTCGGCGTCGGGGAGGAGGGGCGCATCGCCATCAAGGTGAATCCGCGGCCGGTCGGGCTCTTCCGCGGCTACTTAAACAACGAAGAGGAGACCCGGAAAGTCTTCCAGAGCGGGTTTTACTATACCGGCGATAAGGCGCGGATGGACGAAGACGGCTACTTCTGGTTCATCGGGCGGGACGACGACGTGATCAAGTCCTCCGGATACCGGATCGGGCCGTTCGAGGTGGAGAACGCGCTCATGGAGCATCCCGCCGTCCAGGAGGCGGCGGTCGTCGGGTCGCCCGACGTGATCCGGGGGCTTATCGTCAAGGCGTTCGTTGTGTTGAAGCCCGGGTACCGGCCCTCGGAGTCGCTCGTCAAGGATATCCAGAACTATGTCAAGCGGGTGACGGCGCCTTACAAGTACCCCCGCGCGGTCGAGTTCGTGGAGTCGCTTCCAAAGACCATCTCCGGCAAGATCAAACGCTACGAACTCCGTGAGCGGGAGATGAAACGGTTTACCGACAATAACTCCCACAACTCCCACCCCTCCGGGGAGGATGGGGAGTGATTACCTTTATTTTGTTGAAGAGACTACGGTATTAGGCGTTAAGAATCGCAGAACCCGGCCGACGGGGATGGTCGGCCGTAGATTCCGTGCGAGAGTTGCCAAGCCAGGTCAAAGGCGTCAGGTTCAGGGCCTGATCTCGAAGGAGTTCGCCGGTTCGAATCCGGCCTCTCGCATCTCTCCTTTTGCAATGGTTCCGGAATTGACCGGGTGTACCTTCGCCGGTCGAAAAAAAGAGATAGGGTTATTTGATCCGGCCGAATTCCTGGCTCACTTCCGCTGCGGACTGGAAGGTCTTGTCCCCGAACATCTCGAGGACCTGGATCACCGCATCCGGCGCGTTGTTCTTCTGTGCGTGGCTGATCAGATCCTGTTTCCCGGCAGGATAGTCCATACCCCCGAGATATTTCTGGAATGCGGATGCACTCAGTTCTTCGACGGAGGCAGACTGTGCCGCGGAGGCCACGCCGCCTCTCACTGAAGGTCTTTCTTCTGCCATGCTTCTCACCACCTTTCTAACCTGCATGTCCCGCACGGCGGGACACACCTCCGACCCATAGTCCTGGGTGAATAAAAATGTTGCTGTGTTTTTACGCTGAAATAATGACTATTTAGCGGGGGATTGGTCTTAGCCGGGAGTGGTTGCCGGCAGAGAGAGGCCGACCGTCAACCCAACGGGGCATTCGGAGATGCCGGAGAACACTGGGAGCCGGGGGTTCCAGCCCTCTCTCCGGCACTTCATCCCCCGCCCGAACCCGGGCGGGGCAGGGGCCGGACCCGTGCAGCGCTCTCTCTACACCCACGAATAAGTCCGGAAGATGTGACTGGAGTCGGCAGGACGCTGTTTCCGGCGGCGCTGGAACCGGGCCGTACGCACCGCTCAATCAGAGAAGAGGTTCTCTTGAACCCCGATTCTCTAAAAATTGGGTATTTGGAATACTGTTCTTCAGGCCAGGACCTTAGTACCGGCTGTAATCGCTTCTCGGTCTCGGGGGCCGGGCTTCGTCGATCTTTAAGGTGCGGCCTTCAAATACAGTATTGTTCAGGGCTTCTTTCGCTGCCTCGGCCTCTTCGGCGCTGGACATCTCAACAAACCCGAACCCTTTGCGTTCAATGACTCTGACGTCATTTACCGTCCCATACTGGCTAAACAGATCTTTCAACTGCTCTGCATTTACCGAGTAGGTGAGGTTTCCGACGTACAGCTTGTTGCTTTCCATTCAAAGATCCTCTCTATCCATGTACGTTCAAACCTTAATTACTCTTCGGAGGGGACATTGGGGAAGCAGGTCGGGGACACTCTCCCGATGCAGGCGAGCGCCCGGCGGTTGAGGTGCGCTATCCCAGCGCTGTGAGGGGGAAGGGGAGCCGGCAGCCCCGGGTCTTTTTGCCGGGAATGACCCGGGATAGATACCTTAATGATGACCCGGATCATTGATGTACACTCCCCTGGCGGAAAAGTGCGAGGCCCGTCGTTGCACTGCTGCCTCCCCTGGAGTTGATGAACTGACAAAGACACGAGGAACACAAAATAACGAAAGCGATGAGATCATACGGGTACGGTTACCGAAGAAGCGAAATCGGGAACTGTTTGCCCGCGCCGACCTGATGCTCGGGGCAAACCACATCCGTGTCCGCTGTGAGGACGGCGTCACGCGCACCGGGCGGATCAAAGGTAAGATCAAGAAGCGGCTCTGGATCCGCGAAGGCGATCTCTTGATTGTCGTTCCCTGGAGTTTCCAGGATGAAAAGTGCGATATCGTCTACCGTTACATCAGACCTCAGGTAGACTGGCTCAAGAGGCACAATTACCTCAGCCAATAATACACCTTTGCGCTTCTGTAGTTTCGGTCAGGGCAAAATCCCGGGACTTCGGGGTAACGACCCGCTGCAATGGAGTTCGCGTCCCGGATACGAAGGCCGGTCCCCGCCGCCATGGCGCTCTGCTTCCCGACCAGGAGACCTCCAGCCCCGGGCCGGGGCTTGTATTCACCCTTCGCTTGCCTCTCTCCGCCGCCGGACGATGCCTGCTCATACAGCGGTCGGGAAGAACTCGCCGCGGTCCGGGCAGCTCCCGGGAGTAAAGAATATTCGTGCTTTACCGGGGGATGAGTAAATATTCGTTAGGATATGGTTATATACTGCATGCCATGATGAATCAGTATATTTCACAGAAGGAATTATTTTTAACTTTCGTAGCATCGGTTTAAATCGATTATAATGATTTATATCTTATAAATTTTAATATCTTTCCCGGAGATCGTTCATTGAAAACAGATATATTTATGTAATACTATTAGACAATACTCTCTCATGACTGAAACCTCCTCGCAGGGATCCGGGATCTGGCAGGATGGACCCGCCCTTCAGATCCCGATATTCTACAAACTTATGGCGAGCATGCTCACCATTGCGGTCATTCCGGTCCTTCTGCTCGGGATCGTCTCGGCGGGCGATACCGGGAGTCTCATTGCCGTGCTCGGTCTGCAGAACAGCATCATTGTCCTGACCCTCCTCACGCTCGCTGTTATCCTGATGTGGAGTTTCTATCTTGCCAGGAGCATCACGGCTCCCATCGAACAGCTCTCAAAGGTTGCAACCAGTGTAAGCCAGGGCAACCTTGAAAACGCCGAGATCACCGTAACGAGCAACGACGAGATCGGCGAACTGGCAGTTGCGTTCAACCGCCTGATCAACTCCTATAAGATCCTCGATACCCTTGCGAAGGACGACGGCGAGTAAGGAGAGGTTTCCCGGCAGGAACTTCCTCCTTTTTTTTCGCGCGAACAACGATCTGGCAGGAATTTGAATGATAGACAAATTACCCCGGGGAAAGGCCATCGGAGAGATGCAGGCACCGCTCCAGTGGATCTTCTCGCACACGTCCCGCTTTTTCGGGGCGGTACGGATCACAATGCAGGACGGAGAGGGGTTCCTGCTGGTGCAGAATGGCGAACCTCTTGCTGCGTACTTCAGCCACCCGTTTAAGTCCCTGAGCGGGTCGCCGGCATTGAAATTCTTCAGCAGCCAGGCTATCCTCGATTTCAGTCTCTGGAAGTACGAGCCCGAAGATATGCAGACGGCCCTCACCCTCTCCGCCGGGGCAGAGGCCCACCTGCAGCCCGGCCGCGCCCTCCCGGCCGACCGGCCTGAGGATGGCGAACCCGGCCCTGTGGCCGGGACCGTGGAGGGGAGGGAAGAGAGTTCCCAGGGCGCATCTCCGGGAGAGGAACCGGAGCGGCTCAAGGCGGTGCTCCAGAATCCCGGGGTGACTGCAGCGGCCTGCTTCTCCGACGGCCTCTGCATCGCATCGGTCGGCGATATCGACACCGAGTCTGCCGTCGCTTTTGCCGAAGACCTGCTCCGGTGGTCGATCCGCCTGCAATCGGCCGCACCGGCTTGCGGAGCGCTTGTGCAGATGACAATCTTCTATCGCGACGGAAACGTCATCATAACCCCCTGCGACGACAACTTCCTCTGCATCTTTACTACGCCTGCGGTGCACCTCGGCCAGGTACGGCGGATGATCCGGGACCTGCAGAGCGGGGCGGCGGATCACACCTCCGGATGAAAACGGCCCTATACTCCAGCGCTCTTCCGCCTGCCGGTGTTTGATACACGGCTTTCCGTGTCTCCGGTCGGCGTTGATACATTCCGGATAGCCCGGGCCTGCTCTTCTCACAACAAGGGGGCTCTACCGGGGAAGACGAAATAGTCATTATAATGGTAATATTTATATAATTAATATATTATGGATTGCGGGCCCGGGCGTGACAGCGTCCGGGCGGGCAAGGATAACCGGAGGATGGGTCGTATGACCGACGAGAAGAAAAAGGAGAGGCGGGGCCTCGCATCGGCAGACGAAGCGACCCGAAAACGGGTTGCACAGACCGGTGGAACCGCGCCGCACGATAAACGGGGGCTTCAGGCTGCTTCCCCCGAAACCCGTCGTCGCGTCGCGAGCGCCGGTGGCAGGGCTCCGCACGAGGAGCGGGGCCTTCAGGCTGCAAGTGCTGAGACCCGGCAGCGCGTCGCCCGGGCAGGCGGAAGGTCCCCGCATGAGGAGCGGGGACTCCGGGCGGCACCGGAGAAGACCCGGCAACGCATCGCCCGCAAAGGCAGCCGGTCTTCGGCCGGTCAGGACCCCTCAACGCTTCGTTAGGTGAGGGAGAGATCAGTTGCTCCCTTCCCCGACCTTCCCGTGCACCCGCGTTCCCCCGGCCGGTTCCCGGGGTTTCATCGTTGCCGGTTCCCGGGCATACTCCACTCCGGCCCCCGCAAGGAGAGCCGGGTAGTACCGGGTGACGTACTCCTTCACCATCCGGCGGGATGAAAATCGGGGGCCGTTGCTCTTGATCGACTCTTTCATCATCTTTACCCAGCCGTGCGGGACGTCGTCGATGGAACGGTTGTAGTAGAGCGGGACGACCTTCTTTTCGAGGAGGTCGTAGATCGCCGCGGCGTCGCTGCGGTCTCTCCCGTCGCAGGCTGTCGTCTCGTCTCCGAACGCCCAGCCGTTTCTGCCGTTGTAGCCCTCGGCCCACCAGCCGTCAAGGATGGAGAGGTTCAGGACCCCCGAAAGCGACGCCTTCATACCGCTCGTCCCGCTCGCCTCCATCGGGGGCAACGGGTTGTTTAGCCAGACGTCGACGCCGTGCACCAGGTACTGCGCCATCTGTTCGCCGTAATCTTCGACGAAGGCGATCCTTCCGCCGAACTCCGGCTGCTGTGCGTAGCGGTAGATCTGCTGGAGCACCTGTTTTCCCCCGGTGTCGGCCGGGTGGGCCTTGCCGGCAAAGATGATCTGGACGGGATGCCAGGGGTTGTTCAGGATGCCCATTAGCCGCTCCGGGTCCTCGAAGATGAGGTATGCCCGTTTATAGGTCGAGAACCGCCGGGCAAACCCGATCGTCAGGACGGAAGGGTTGAGGAACGCTCCTTCAGCCGCCGGATTCGACGCTCCGCCGTTATGTGTCGTCCATTTGACCCGCTCCTGTTCCCGGATGCGGTTGAAGAGTTTCGCCTTCAGCCAGGTGTGAAGATGCCAGAGTTCGTCATCCGGGATCTCCTCGACGAGTTCCCAGACCGCCGGGTCGTCGTGCTCCGAGAGCCAGTCGGGAGAGGTCGGCCCGATATGCCGGTCGTAGAGTTCCTTCATCCGGGGGTTCAGCCAGGTCGGTACATGGACGCCGTTCGTGATGGAGTCGATGGGCACCTTCTCCTCCGGCGTCCCGGGCCACAGGCAATGCCACATCCGCCGGGTGACGGCCCCGTTCACACGTGAGACGCCGTTGCGGTGCGCCGACATACGCAGGGCGAACGCGGTCATGTTGAACCCGGCGCCGGGGTTCTGCGGGTGGACGCCAAGCTGCAGGAACCGCGTCCGGTCGATGCCGAGCGCCGGATAGTAGGTCTTGAAGTAGCGGTCGATGAGGTCGACGGGAAAGACATCGTGGCCCGCAGGGACAGGCGTGTGCGTGGTGAAGACGGACGTTGCCTGCACCTCTGCGAGCGCCTCCTCGAAGTCCGTCCCCCGTTCGACCCGCTCCCGGACCCGTTCAAGCAGTGCAAACGCCGGATGACCTTCGTTTAAGTGCACCGCCGCATAATCGATACCGAGCGTATGGAGCATCTGCCAGCCGCCGATGCCGAGCACGATCTCCTGCCGGAGGCGCTGTTCCGGGTCTCCCATGTAGAGCCGGGACGATATGCCCCTGTTTTTGGGGTCGTTGCAGGGGATGTCCGTATCGAGGAGGTAAAGCGGGACCCTGCCGACCTGGACCTTCCAGACGGCGGTGTAGATGGGCGGGTCGATACGCGGGACCCGGATCACCAGGTCTCCTCCTGCCGGGTCAAGAACCCGGGTGATGGGCGCCGCATCGCGGTCGACCGGCTCGGTAATGCCTTCCTGCCAGCCATCCGGGGTGATGTGCTGGTGGAGGTAGCCCTGCGAGTACATGAACCCGACGGCAACCATCGGGAGGCCGAGGTCGCTTGCTTCTTTTAAGTGGTCGCCGGCGAGGAACCCGAGTCCGCCCGCATAGAAGGGGAGCGAGTGATGGAGCCCGTATTCCGCCGAGAAGTAGGCGATTGTCAACGGGGGATTCCCGGGGTAGTTCTCGGCGAACCAGGTCCCGGTGGCGTTCATGTACCTCCTGAACCGGTGCATGATGATCTCGTAGCGGTGGAGATAGGCGGGGTTCTCCGCCGCCTGGTCCAGGAACTCAACCGGTATCTCGCGGAGCATCCGAACCGGGTTGTGGACGCTCTCTCTCCATGCCTGCCGGTTCAGTTGCTTGAAGAGCAGTCGTGCCTCCGGGTTCCAGCTCCACCAGAGGTTGTATGCGAGGTCGACGAGCCCGGAGATCCTCTCCGGGATACGATCAATGAGGTCATGTGCGGGAGTTCCCATGCGTTCTGCCTTCTTCTGAAGGATTTACCGTCTGTATTTATTATTCTATGTTTACGGATTTTAGTGAATGCCTGAGAGAATGGAAAAAATTGAGCAGTATCCGGCTTCTCCGAGCCCCGGGAGCCTCTGGGTGCGGGCTTCCGGGGTTCACCCTCTCCCGTAGATCTCCGTAACTCCAGCAAACTCCCGCAGACCCTCCTCCCCCATCTGCTCCGGCCGGAGCCGCCACTCCCAGTTTCCCTCCGTCGTGCCCGGTCGGTTCATCCGCGCCTCCTCCCCGAGGCCGAGGATGTCCTGCATCGGGATGATGACGGTATCGGCGGGGGAGAGCATCGCGAGGCGTATGAAGATCCGGGGGACCTGGTCGGCACTCACCGGGCCCCCGATGTAGCGGAAGAGGACGTCTTTCCGGTCGCCGGCGACCTCGTGCTCGAACCATCCCCGGACCGTGTTGTTGTCGTGCGTCCCCGTGTAGGCGACGGCGTGCTCCGTGATGTTATGGGGCGCGTGGGGGTTCTTTGCGACGTCGCCGCCGGAGAAGCCGAAAATCAGGACCTTCATCCCCGGGAACCCGAAATGAGCCATCGTCTCGTGGACGTCGGCGGTGATGTGGCCGAGGTCCTCGGCGATGATGGGAAGGCACGGCCTGCTTGCGTGCAGCAGGGTGAAGAAGTCCCGGCCGGATGCATCGACCCAGCGCCCGTTCTCCGCGGTCGCATCGCCCGCCGGGACCTCCCAGAACTGCAGAAAGCCCCGGAAGTGGTCGAGGCGCAGCCGGTCGACGAGGACGAGGGTGCGGTCGACCCGGCTCTCCCACCACGCGAACCCCTGCGCCCGGTGTGCATCCCAGTTGTAGACCGGATTTCCCCACAGTTGCCCGGTCTTGCTGAAGATGTCCGGGGGGACCCCTGCAACAGCCGCCGGCTTCTTCTGTTCGTTGAGTTTGAAGAGCCCCGGGTTCGCCCAGAGGTCGACGCTGTCGTAGGTCGGGTAGAACGGGAGGTCCCCGATGATCTGGATGTGGCGCTTGCGGCAGTGGTTCTTGAGCGTCCTCCACTGGTGCTCGAAGACGTACTGGAGGAACTTCTCCCGGAGTATCCGGTCTGCGAGTTCGGTGCCGTACTTCCGGAGCGCCTCATCGCGGCGGTCCCGGACCCCGGCCGGCCAGTCGCCCCAGGTCTTCCCGGGGAACTGCTCCTTGAGGGCGGCGAAGATCGCGTAGTCGTTGAGCCACGCGACGTTTTCGGCCGCGAAATCCTTGTAGCGGAAATCCGCGCCGCGTTCTTTGAACCGTGAAAACGCCAGGTCGAAGAGGCGGTTCTTGTAGTCCATGACCGCCGGGTAATCCACCCGGTCCCCGGGAAAAACAGGAGGGTCCCCGATGTCCTCCGGGGCGAGGAGACCGTCCGCGACCATCTGTTCGGGGCTGATGAGCCAGGCGTTCCCGGCAAACGCCGAGGGGCTCTGGTAGGGCGAGTTGGCGAACGCCGGAGATGTCGGGTTGAGGGGAAGGATCTGCCAGTAGCGCTGTCCGGCACCGGCGAGGAGGTCCACGAACCGGTGCGCCGCGGGCCCGAGGTCGCCGATGCCGTAGGCCGACGGCAGGGACGTGATGTGGAGGAGAACCCCGCTGCTCCGCCGGTTCATGTCCCGCGCCTCCTCACGTCACCCTCACGTTGAGGCATGCCGCCGCCCTCCTGAACGCCTCCGCCCATCTCCCGTCGTCCTGTCTCCTCTCCGCGTAGCGCCGACGCATCCCGATGATGAGGTTCTGACTCTCCCATAGGGTGAGCGCCAGCCCGACCATCTTCGCGCACCCGGTGATGCGGACGATCTCTTCGAGCGGGTCCGGATCGTCCGGCCGGGCCGCCGCTTTCCGGGCGGCGAGGGTGATCCGCCTGCTCGCCGCCGCCCCGAGGTCCGCACGGTAGGGCGCAAGGTCGCAGGACCTCACCTCCCCCGCGAGCGCCGCAAATCGGTCCGGGTCGGGACACCCGCGGTCGAAGATCGCGAGCAGCCGCGCGGCGCCGGCGTGCGCCAGAAGATGGGCGGCGGCTCCCGGTGCGGGGAGCCCGAGGTCCGCAAGCACCGAGAGCAGCGCCCCGGCATCGCGGTAGACCGTGCAGACGGCCGACCCGATCCCGGGGGCAATCCTCCCTGCAATCGTCCACAGTTCCTCGTCGGAGAGGTCGGACGCGGTGTAGGCACGGGCGAAACCTCCGGCTACGGCGCCGGGCGGGTCGGGTCCCGCTGTCTCCTCCCACGTCTTCCGGAGCCCTTCGTCGCCGCCGGGCTCGCGCACGCCGAAAGCGACCCGGTCGATCCCGGCAAAGAACGCGGCCGCGTCGAGGAGCGTCTCTTCGCCCGTCGCACGCGACCGCACCCGGACGGTCCCGAGGATGCGGCGCCGGCCTCCGGCGTCCGACCGGTAACGCCAGTCTCCCTCGCAGGCATACATCCCGGCCGCGGGGGAGTCGAGGCCGAAGGTCTCATAGAGAGCGGCCCCCGCCCCGATCCGGAGCAGGTCCTGCGCCGCCGGCCGGACCAGGGCCTCGTAGACCGCAGCACCGGTCGCGTAGTCCGGGTCGTTCGTCCGGGTCCGGCGGAGGAGAGCGACGAACGCCGCCTCAAGGTCGAGCCCGAGAGCCTGTCGGGCAAGGTCCATCGCCCGCTTCGCGTGCCGCATCACCTGGACGCTCCCCGGCTCCGCGATGTCGTCGAAGAACCAGCCGCAACTCGTCTGCATCAGCATCGCCTGCCGCTCAATCTCAAGGAGCATGAGTACCCGGCGGCGCTCGCCGGAGGAGAGGTCGCGGAGGGCGTGGCGCGAGAAGAACGCGGCCACGGCCTCGTCGGACCACCGGGCGATGACGAGGGCGACGGCGTCGTCCCGGGCCTTCTCGGGGTCGCGGACGAGGGCCGCGAGCGCCTCATCGACCCGGGGAGCGACGGCGTCCCGGACCATGACGACCGCCTCCCGGAGCGATCCGCGCCATTCCTGCGACCATCCGGGGTGCGCCCCGCTGTTGCACCCGCACCCTCGTTGCCAGCGTTCGACGCCGTGGATGCAGCTCCACGACGTCATCTCGCGGACGACGACCTCATGCGTCGGCGGGTGGGCGGCGAGGTACTCTCCGTAGACCGTGAGCCGGACGTCGCGACGCGCCTCGACGGTTTTGAGGCAGTAGGCGAGCGCCATCTCCCCGAACGTGCGGTGATGGCCGTAGGTCTCCCCATCGGTCGCGATATGCACGAGTTCCGGCCGGTCTCTTTCCCGGGAGAACGCGCCGAGCAGACGGGCGGCAAACCGCCGCCCGTCGGAGAGCAGGTCGCCGAACGCGACGTCGTGGGCTATTCCTCCGTCGTAGAAGAAGACGGCGATGCTTCTCCCGGAGGGGAGGCGGCAGAGGTAGGGCATGGTTGTATCGACCCGGCAGCCGGAGACGTCCGTCCAGGCCTCCGCCCCGACCGGGCGGACCCTCTCCGCCTGGTGGGCGGCGAGGACCGTGAACCGGACTCCCGCTTCCGCCATCAGGTCCAGGGACTCGAGATCGACCGCCGTCTCCGGGAGCCACATCCCCTCGGGCTTCCGGCCGAATCGGGCTTCGAAATCGCGGACTCCCCAGACGACCTGAGCCCTTTTGTCCCGCCGGGTCGCAAGCGGCATGATGATGTGGTTGTAGCAGGCGGCTATCGCGGACCCGTGCCCGGCGTAGTGCTCTCTGCTCGCCCGGTCGGCCTCGACGATCGCACCGTAGACCACCGGGCGGTGCGTTTCAAGCCAGGCAAGAAGCGTGGGTGCGGCCGTGAAGCTGATCCTTTCGTAGGTGTTCGCGACCTGTGCGATCCTGCCGTCGGCATCAAGGATACGTGCGGCGGTGTTCGGCCCGTAGCACTCCGCGGTCACCCGTTCGTTCCAGTCGTGGTACGGGGCGGCGGAGCGCTGGACCTCGACGTCCCCGAGCCAGGGGTTCTCCCGTGAAGGCTGGTAGAAGTGCCCGTGGATGCAGACGGCGCGGTCCATCGTCACGCCCCCTCGGGAGCGAAGACGACCGCGGCGAGCGGGGGCAGGGTGAGCGGGAGGGACCACGGCCGGCCGTGCGCCGGGACCTGCTCCGCCTCCACCCCTCCGAGGTTGCCGACGCCGCTTCCGCCGTACTCGACCGCGTCGCTGTTGAGCACCTCCTCCCAGAACCCGCCGAACGGGACGCCGACCCGGTAGCCGTAACGCGGCACCGGGGTGCAGTTGCAGACGACGAGGACGACGGCGTCGGCCGATAACCCCCGCCGGAGGTAACTGACGACGCTCTTCTCCACGTCCGAGAAGTCGACCCACTCGAACCCGCCCGGATCGGCGTCCCGTTCGTGGAGGGCGGGTTCCCGCCGATAGAGGCGGTTCAGGTCGGCGACCCACTGGAGGGTCCCCCGGTGGGGAGGATACTGCAGGAGGTCCCACGCAAGCCCGGCATCGTGGCTCCACTCCGACCACTGCCCGAACTCTCCGCCCATGAAGAGGAGTTTCTTTCCGGGGTGCGTGAACATATACCCGTAGAGGAGGCGGAGGTTCGCCCGTTTCCGCCACTCGTCGCCGGGCATCTTCCCCACGAGCGAACTCTTCTCGTGGACGACCTCGTCGTGCGAGAGGGGGAGGATATAGCGCTCGGAAAACGCGTACCATATGCTGAACGTGAGGAGGTCGGGCCGGTACTTCCGGAAGACCGGGTCGAGAGCGAAGTAGTCCAGGGTATCGTGCATCCAGCCCATGTTCCACTTCAGGTCGAACCCGAGCCCCCCGGTCGCGGTCGGTGCGGTCACCCCCGGCCAGGAGGTCGCCTCCTCGGCGATGACGAGCGCGTCCGGGAAGTTTGCGTGGACCGTGTCGTTCACTTTCCGGAGGAACCCGATAGCCTCGAGGTTCTCCCGCCCGCCGTAGACGTTCGGCGTCCACTCCCCGGCGCTCCGTGCATAGTCGAGGTAGAGCATCGAGGAGACCGCATCCACCCGGAGCCCGTCCGCATGGTAGCGTTCGAGCCAGAAGACGGCGCTGCTCGTAAGGAACGACCGGACCTCGTTTCTTCCGAGGTTGAAGAGGTAACTCTTCCACTCCGGGTGGCAGCGCTGTCGGGGGAGGGCGTGCTCGTAGAGGTAGGTGCCGTCGAAGTAGGAGAGCCCGTAGCCGTCGGCGGGGAAGTGGGACGGCACCCAGTCGAGGAATACCCCGATCCCGCGCTGGTGGAGCGTGTCGACGAGGTGCATGAAGTCCTCCGGGGTGCCGTACCGGCTGGTGGGCGCGAAGTAGCCGAGCGTCTGGTAGCCCCAGGAGGCGTAGAGCGGGTGCTCCATGACGGGGAGGAACTCGACGTGGGTAAACCCGGCATCGAGCACGTAGTCGGCGAGTTCGGCCGCCAGTTCCCGGTAACTCAGGGACCGGTTCTTCTCCTCCGGCACCTTCCGCCACGAACCGGGGTGCACCTCGTAGACGGATATCGGGGCATCTATGGAATTGTTCCTCTCCCGGCAACGTAGCCACGCCCGGTCCCGCCAGGTATACGCGAGGTTCCAGACGATGGACGCGGTCTTCGGCGGGACCTCCCAGAAGTACGCAAACGGGTCGCCCTTCTCCACACGGTAGCCGCCGTACCTGCTTAGGATGTGATACTTGTAGAGCGCCCCGTGGCCGATATCCGGGATGAACCCTTCCCAGATGCCGGAGTTGTCGCTCCGCGCGCAGAGCGGGTCGCGGCCCGCTTTCCAGCCGTTGAAGTCCCCGATGACCGAGACTTCCGCGGCATTCGGCGCCCAGACCGCAAAGAACGTCCCCTGCGCGTCTCCGGCGACGACCGGGTGCGACCCCAGCCTGTCATAGAGGCGGGAGTGGGTCCCCTGCCGAAAGAGGTAGACGTCGTAGTCGGTGATGAGGCTCCCGGTCTTCGTGATCTCCTGCACGGGCCTCAGCCTCCCCCGGGATTGCCGGAGAGAACCCGTCCATAGACTTCAAGCATCCTCTCCGTGACGGCATCCCACCGGAACTTCTCCATCACCTTTCTATGCCCGGCCTTTCCGAGCCTCTGCATGTAGGCCGGGTCGTCGATGAGGTGGGAGACTCCCCAGGCGATAGAGTCCGGTCGGACGGGGACCTTGATGCCGTTCTTGTAGTTATCGATGTTCTCGGAGAGCCCCCCGACGTCGGTCGCGACGACGCAGCGCTCCGCGCTCCACGCCTCCGTGAGGACAAGCCCGAACGGCTCGTTCCTGCTCGGTATGACGACGAGGTCGCAGGCGTTCAGGAGCCGGATGTGCTCCGCGTCGGAGACGTAGCCGAGGAACTGCACGGGAAGACCGTGCGCCGTGCTCTCCAGGTACCCGCGCATATCTCCGTTACCGGCAAAGAGGAACTGCACGTCCCAGCGCTTGGCGAGGATCTGGGGGATAGCCTGCATCAGGAGGTCGGGCCCCTTCTGGTAGGTGAGGCGCCCGACGAAGAGGACGACGGGTGCCAGAGGATGGATGCCGTAGTGCTTCTTCACCTCACCCGGGTCGACCGGGATACGGTAGGCGGAGGGATCGATGCCGTTCGGGATGACGGTGACCTTCCACCCCGGGACGTTGTAGAGCCACATCACCTCGGTCTTCGTCGAATTCGAGACGGTCGTGACCGCCTTTGCGATGTAGCCCCCGTACCACTCTTTACCCGAAATCTCCTGGAACTCCCACCAGCCGCCGAAGTTTCCCCCGTGCCTCCCGTATTCGGTGGAGTGGTAGGAGAGGACGGTGTTTCGGTCGCGGAGGAGGTGCATCGCCTCGACGAGGTGCCAGTCGTGGAAGTGGAGAATGTCGAACGGGGGGGTGTCGCAGGCGCGGAAGGCGTCCACGAGCATGTTGCTCATGGTCCGGCAGTACTCGACGATGTTGTCGCCGAACGGCAGGCAGTAGTGGTAGTGGACGCCCTCGATCACTGCATCGCCGTTCTCTCCCCGCGTGAAGAAGTGGACTTCGTGCCCCTTTTGGGCGAGGTGCTCGGCGAGGTGGGTCGCTGCCGGTGCAAGGCCGCCCACCTTGAACGTGGAGTGAAGCGACTCCCAGCAGAAGAATGCTAACTTAAACGTTTCCATAATTGGGTGATCCTCTTCTGAATCGTTGAATGGAGTCTGGTGCGGTCGGAGACGCCCCGGATCGTCTTCGCCAGTCTTTTATCGCCGATGACCTGGTCGATCCACCGGTAGAAGTCGTTTCGCTCGACGTGGTAGCGGATGACGTCGTCCGGAACAAATTCGAGCATATGGGCGAACTCCTGGAGGCTGTGGGCGGCGTAGCCGGCCGGTCTGTCGCATGACGAGAAGTTGAACGCTTTGTCGGGAGGGACGCACCGGAGCGTGAGAGCGGACCTGGGAGATGGGGCGTTTGCTGCAGATCGCTCCTCTGCGTGTGAGAGGACCCGCATGAACGAGGCGAAGTAATCGTAGGTCGCCTGGTGGCTGACGGCGTGGAGCGGCTTTCCGCACGAGAGCGAGCGCATGGCCATCCGGCGGGTGTGCTCGGTATCGAGGAGGCACCGCCAGACTGCCGGGTCGGCGACCAGGCCTCCGGCCTCTTCGAGCGCTTCGAGGGCGGACTGCTGCAGGATGGTTCGCTGCCGGCTCTGCGGGCCTGTCGTCTCGCCGATCGTTCCGTGCGGCGGAAGCCGGGCGGCCTCTCGCGTGCGGACGGTCTCGATCCCTTTTTCTGCGAGAGCGGCCGGGAGCGCCCGCAGGAACTCGAAGATGCCCGTCTCGGGGCCGATGAAGTCCCCGAAGGTGCGGTAGTCGAGGAAGAGCGTGATGCAGTCGCCGGGGGATACGGAGAGCCACCCGGCATATCGGTCGGCCATGAGCGGCCATTTGTCCCACTCCCGCCAGGAGAACCGGACGGCGATGTCGTCGGAGAGGTCGCAGTTGGTGACGAGGACCGGGAGGCCCCGGTAGGTATAGGGATAATTCGGGTCCTTCTCCGGAACGTGTTCTTCGCTCCCCTCGATGATGGCCGCCTGAATTCCGGCCCCGATAAGCGCCTCTGCGGTGGCGGGGGCGATGGGGTAGTCGGTATGCGCGAACGTGGTCGGCACGACGGCGAAGTGCTCCTTCATCAGGGCCCGGTGCATGAGGACTTCGTCGGTGAACTCAGTGATGTCGGTAAACTGTCCGGCGACGCTGTGGTAGTAGGTCTGGGCGAGGAGTTCGGCGTTCCGGTGAGTCGCCGCCCGGGAGAGGAGTTCGAGCATCTCCGGGTACCACGCTTCCAGGCGTTCCACCACCGTTCCGGAGATGCTGAAGGAGCACGTAAACCCGTTGTCAAGAAGATCGAGGAGGAGTTCGGTCGTCGGCCGAAAGCAGCGATCGATGACTCGCCCGAGGTCTTTTTTGGCGTTCGGGTTAAAATAACTCTCGTTTGCGTTTCTCTTTCCCGTTACCATGTCTGGCTGGAACCCGGGATTGAGATAGCAGGGGTAATGAACATCGAATCCCAGGCATACCTTCGGTGGATTTGAGCCCTCGCCTGTCATCAGTGGTAAATGGCGGTTTGCGTATATAAATGTCGTCGATGCGGTAGACTTCCCGACCTCCGGTCTTTTGTCGGGCCCCGTATCCTGATTGCCCGACGGTTATTGCTCCCGGGGAGGATCGCAATGACCCCGGGATGCCGCCGGACGGAAGGAGACGCGCCTGCATGAGCGCTTGACGGATCTGCCGTGCGGACGATTGGTCCTGAGGAGGCATGTACCCGTCTCACGGTCACCTGATATCCATCCTCATGAACTTTACGTAGGTCGCGGCGAAGAAGACCGACGGGAAGACGATGAGCGCGGCAATGTTCATCCAGACCTGACCGAGGGCGTCGGCAAGCCCGCCGGGCGTCTCCTGCATCTCCGGACCGTAGACCGTATACATCATCGTGGCGAGCCGGGGGTTCGTCACCGCCATCGCGACCCGGTAGTAGTTCGTCTGCGGCGAGAGGATGTTGGAGACGTCGTTGATGAACCGCCGTTTCTCGGTGTAGGCCTTTCTCGCCTCTTCGTAATCTCTCCACGCCGGGTCGTCGGTTCCGCCGTATACCACACTCTGCGAGGAGCTGCTGACAAAGTAACCGCCGCCGCTCGAGGCCCGTACAACCTCTCCTCGCGGCGTCGGCATCGGGCCCATCTCCGGCGGCTCGGGGGGGTCGCCTGCGAGGGTGTCTGCGGCAATCGTCCCGAAGACGGGGAGGAGCGAGGAGACGACGAAGAAGATGACGAGGGTGTAGATCAGCGCG
>ENA-UOOR01001144-UOOR01001144.1-fermentation-metagenome-genome-assembly--contig:-NODE-1144-length-32943-cov-19.945816_pt1 | contig 32943 bp, 21 predicted proteins | sample MGYA00245780_ERZ724029 | MGnify/ENA primary metagenome ERZ724029 (study PRJEB28704, sample SAMN03018315) | fermentation metagenome | biome: anthropogenic terrestrial biome; feature: soil... | reverse complement strand
GCAGCGGGGCCACGAGCAGGCTGGGCGACGCCCAGCGCTAGTCCTTTCGCAGAGCGTCTACAATCGACCGTTTCTACTTGAACAGCAGGTTTGCACATCGCTCGCAGCGATCATTTGAGATGGGGTTCATCATCGAGCATACATTGCAGTAGATGATCCTGTCCCGAGACTTATCGAACTTCTCGTAAGTGGCGAAAGCCGGGTGATAACGTACGCGGTCGCCCACTTTGAAGTAATCATACATTTCTCTGTGGCTATCCCGGGCAATGCGGTGCTTCCTGCCGGTCGTAGTCTGTATCACAATCACGAATTCCGTATAGTATGTGACATCGTCTGAACGATCGTATTTGCGCTTGTCCTTTTCGTACTTCTCGATGACGACGCCCTCCCACGCAGGCTTTTTCATGCTCTTTGCACGCAGCAAGTTGATGACCATCATCAGGGCGCCCAGCCCCGAGCCGATGATGAGCGCTTCGCCAAGCGGCAATTCCTCGACAAACAGTCCCGCAACAGCGAATCCCAGAGGAAAGAGGAACGCCAGAGCCCATGCGCAGCCAATGGCCGATTTCCTGTTGCTTTGCGCTGCCGCCAGTATCGCCGGGTCATCGCATCGGGACGACCATCCAACGAGCCCAGGAGTATCATCTCGCGGCGGCGAGACGGTCTTTTCAGCCGGCGCACTGGGTCCCTTGCGGAGCGCCGCGTTGCCTGTGCTTCGCGCACCTCGTCTCTTCAGGGCGTATGCTTCTCCCCATCGTACTATGACATGCCTTCGACAGCTGCCTTTCTCACTTGCTTCGGGTCTGGAAAACGTCCATCCATTGGCCAAGAGCAACAGCAACACGCAGAACGGTATTGCGCCGCAGTAGTAGAGCACGCCCCATGAGTCAAGATCGGTCAGATGCTCCGGACTGTTTATGTATGGCAGGATGGGCATGTAGCGAATCGGCTCCCGTTTCGGCTCGTCTTCCCTCCCCACTATCACGGCCTCGATCTCACCGCTGCGATAGGAAGCGAAACCAGTATATCGTTTGCCGCCAACGTAGAAATGGTATGTCTCTGTGACGCTTCGCATCCTGTCGGAATAATCCTTCGCATTCACACGCCTGTTAGCGTAGCTATCAACCACGCCTACAGTTGTCTCGCCAAACACAAAGAGACTGAGTATGGCGATGCAATATAGCGCGCCGAAAATCAGAACGGCCGAGATCAACATGCGTATTACGGGGTTGATTCTCTTCTGCGCAGGCACCCTTCTCAATCGCTGGCCCCTCCCTAGCTTTGCAGTATAGCAATGATCTGCCGAAGCGCGAGCCATGCAAGCTGACTGTACTGGCCAGGCCCGCAGACGCACATTTTACATGATTTCAACGGCAGAACTCCATGTCCTCCACCAGATCGCCATATTGCGATCCTGTTCAGATGCTCGGGCTCCGAACACACACGACCAGCGCAGCAGGTGCCCGTCCTCCGTACGTCGAAAGCATGGTTGAACAAGCAAGAGGTGACATCCATGCACAGCCGGATACTTGTGGTCGACGACGAGAGGGCCATCGCCGACTTGATTGAACTCTACCTGAAGAACGAGAACTTCTCCGTTTTCAAGTTCTACACCGGCCAGGACGCACTGGGCTTTATAGATACCGAAGACGTGGACCTAGCGATTCTGGACGTGATGCTCCCAGACGTCAGCGGTTTCACAATCTGCCAGCGCATACGGGAAAGACACAACTTCCCAGTCATCATGCTGACCGCCAAGGGCGAGGAGATCGACAAAATCACCGGTCTCGCGCTGGGCGCGGACGACTACATCACCAAGCCGTTTCGACCGCTCGAGATGGTCGCCCGCGTCAAGGCGCAGCTTCGCAGGTTCACCAAGTATAACCCCGCCGAACCTCCGCGCGAGGAGAACGAAATCGCCTTTTCCGGGCTGGTTCTGGACAAGGATGCCCACGAATGCACGCTCAACGAAAAGCCTCTCCCCCTCACCCCTACGGAGTTCTCCATCCTGTGGGTGCTGGCATCCAACCGAGGGCGCGTGATCAGCGCGGAAGAGCTTTTCTGCAAGGTGTGGGGCGAGAAATACTACACCGCGAGCAGCAATACAGTGATGGTGCACATCCGCCATCTTCGCGAGAAAATGAACGATTCCGCAGAGCGCCCCAAGTATATCAAGACGGTGTGGGGGGTCGGCTACAAGATTGATAAGTAGGAGAAGGGATAGAGGCGATTACTCAAGACTAAAGAGAAGAGTCTTTGGCGGGATGCTCCTGATTGTTCTGGCTGCCGTTGCATCCGTGCTGTTTCTGTGCTTCCTGACCATGTTCAGTGTCCGGCCCACCGTTGTCGGTTTTCTGGAGAGAGTGTTTAGTCTGGACAGCTACGTCGCAGACAAGTTTTACCAATCCGTACTCCGTGATCATGCTCTCTTGTATGTTTTCCTTGCTGTCATCGTTTTCGCACTGATCTTCCTTAGGTTCTCTCTTTCATGGTTCACCAAGTACTTTGACGATATCAGCGCGGGGCTGGATCAACTCGTAGAGCCGTCCGGCGCCGATGTTGTGTTGTTGCCGGAATTGGATTCCATGGAACGCAAGATGAGCAAAGTGAAGAACACTCTGGACAGGCAGAGAAGGGACGCGCAAGAAGCGGAACAGCGCAAGAACGATCTGGTCATGTACTTGGCGCACGACATCAAGACACCGCTGACCTCGGTCATTGGGTACCTGAGCCTGCTGGACGAGGCCCCCGACATGCCGGCTGAGCAACGAGCCAAGTATGTAAGCATCACGCTGGACAAAGCCTACCGATTGGAGCAGCTCATCGATGAGTTCTTTGAGATCACGCGGTTCAATCTCAAGTCCATCTTGCTGAACAAGGCCAAGATCAATCTCCCCTTCATGTTGCGCCAATTGGCAGACGAGTTCTATCCCATGCTGGCACCCGGGGGCCGGCGGGTTGTGGTTGAGGCGTCTGAAGACCTCACGCTGTGGGGCGACGCTGACAAGCTATCGCGAGTTTTCAACAATATCCTCAAGAACGCCATGGCCTATAGCTACGAGGGCAGCGCCATTCGAGTCTCCGCCTTCGGGCAAGGCGAAGATGTCGTCATCAACTTCGCCAATCAGGGCGACCTCATTCCCCAAGCCAAGCTGGACACGATTTTCGATCAGTTCTTCCGACTGGACGCCTCCCGCTCCACACACTCGGGCGGCGCCGGACTAGGTCTGGCTATCGCCAAGGAGATCGTGACGGCGCACGGCGGCGCCATCACAGTCCGAAGCGATCGCGAACAGACTGTCTTCACCGTCACACTCCCGCTGGGATCGGCCTAATGAAGAAATAGGTCTTCCATAAGAGATTGTTAAGACGTCTGCAAGTGCAGATTCCAATTTGGCCTGCTTGATTCGGGTAAGGTTAGGTTACCGGATCAGGCAGGCCTTCACTGTTTCACAATGACGCTAGGCAAGAAGCGATAGTAAGGAGCGATAGTATGGAGCGAATACGAGTGGCCGTGCTGTTCGGCGGATGCTCCACGGAGTATGAAGTCTCTCTGCAATCCGCTCACGCGGTTATCACCAGTCTCAGCCCAGCGAAATACGATCTCCTGCTGCTTGGGATCACCCGCGAAGGGGCTTGGATGAGGTACAGCGGCCCGGTGGATCGAATCCGGGACGACACGTGGATTGACTCGGGCAACTGTGCTACGGCCGTGATCTCTCCCGACAGAAACGTACACGGCGCAATTGAGTTCAACGACGACAAGGTAATCGCAACGCGGATCGATGTCGCCTTCCCCGTGCTACACGGCAAGAACAGCGAGGACGGGACAGTGCAGGGCTTGCTGGAGATGGCGGGCATCCCCTGCGTTGGATGCGGCACTTTGAGTTCGGCCATGTGCATGGATAAGGACATTGCCCACAGGATCGTGGCGGCAGCCGGAGTGAAAGTGCCCCCCTCTGTCGTGCTCAGCGCCAGGGCCGGCGATGCCGAGCTGCTGCGGCGGGTCGCGTCACTGAGATACCCGCTGTTCGTGAAACCGGCGAATGCGGGTTCCTCTTTTGGCATCACCAAGATCGCGGAAGCAAGCGAGTTGCCCAATGCGGTTGGCGCTGCCTTTGAACACGACCGCAAGGTCGTCATAGAGGAATCCGTCGATGGCTTTGAGGTCGGTTGCGCCGTCTTCGGCAATAGCCTGATCACCTTGGGCGAGCTGGACGAAATCGAGCTATCCCATGGCTTCTTCGACTACACCGAAAAGTACACGCTCAAGACCTCTAGGATCCATATGCCCGCCCGCATCGACGCCGACACCGCTGCGCGCGTCAAGCAGACAGCCGCCGTTATCTATCGCGCCCTGGACTGCTCGGGATACGCGCGAGTGGACATGTTCTTGACCCCAGAAAAGGAGATCGTCTTCAACGAGGTCAACACCATCCCCGGCTTCACCGCCCACAGCCGCTACCCCAACATGCTCAAAGGCATTGGGATGAGCTTCGGCGAGATCGTAGATACCTTGATAGGGCTGGCGATGGACCGATGAGAAGACTGAGCCTGAGCGCGGAAGACATCGGTCGGGGCAGCCTGATTCTGGTCAATCCTTCCCATCCGCTCAAGCGCCAGCCGGTCAATGACGATCTTGTGTCGGTTCATCCTGACTACCCGCGCATCCTCCTGGAAAGACAGACGGCGAGGATGCTCTCGAGAATCGTCGCGCATCTGGGGTGCGAGGATCGGATTGTGCCGGTCAGCGGCTATCGCACCATGCAAGAGCAACAGACGATATACGCTGACTCTATGCGCGACAACGGAAAGGACTTCACACAGAAGTACGTCGCGATTCCAGGATGCAGTGAGCATCAGACTGGCCTCGCCATCGACCTGGCAGAAAACAGGCCGGGCATCGACTTCATCCGGCCCGATTTCCCATACACCGGAGTCTGCCAGGCGTTTCGCGTGCAATCAGTGGAACATGGTTTCGTTGAGCGTTATCAATCGGGGCAGGAGTCCATCACGCAGATCGAGCACGAGCCTTGGCATTTTCGCTATGTCGGCTATCCCCATTCGCTGCTAATGCAGGATCGCGGGCTTGTGCTGGAGGAGTATGTGGAATACCTCAAGCAGTTTACCGAGGACGGCCCGCATCTTCGAATCGACCACAGCAGACAGAGTTTAGAGGTTTTCTTCGTTCCCGTCCAACCGGGCCAGGTGGTTGAGATCGATGTGCCGAGCGGGATCCCCTTTCAGGTATCCGGCAACAACGACGATGGCTTTGTGGTGACACTGTGGAGGACTGCAGGATGAACCGTCAGCAGGAAACGGTCGGCATTGACTATTTCAGAATAGTCGCTGCATTGCTCGTAGTGGCCAACCATACTTCGCCCCTGTCGTCTGTGAATGGGACGGCGGACTTCATCCTCACAAGGGTGATCGCCCGCGCGGCAGTACCCTTCTTCTTCATGGCCTCCGGGTTCTACCTGCTGAGCGGATGGACGGCAGGCCGAGAGGCGGATCGCGGCAAGCTGTTTCGGTTCTTGGCAAGGACCGCTCTGCTCTATTCTGTCGCCATCGCGCTGTACCTGCCGGTCAACCTGTACACAGGCGCCTTTGGAGCGCAGGGTTGGCTGAGGAGACTGCCGAAGGATCTGTTGTTTGGAGGGACATTCTATCATCTGTGGTATCTGCCTGCGGCGATCATGGGCGCGGCAATCGCTTGGCTGCTGCTGCAGAGATTCCGGCCCGGGCAGGCCTTTGGCATCGCCCTCCTGCTCTACATAATCGGCTTGTTCGGCGACAGCTACTATGGCGTCGCGGAGAAAGCGCCCGTTCTGAAATCGTTCTATGAAGCCCTGTTCGCATTCTCGGATTACACGCGAAACGGCTTCTTTTTCGCTCCGGTCTTCTTCGTGCTGGGCGCCATAATGGCCAAGCCGAGCAGCCGCCTCGAGACCAGTCGGCTCCAGCCCGGGATCTGCTCTGCCGGGCTAACGGTTACTCTCGCCCTTCTACTGGCAGAAGGGTTGATCCTTCATGCGCTTGGAATCCAGAGGCATGACAGCATGTACCTCATGCTCCTGCCCTGTATGGTCTTCCTCTTCCAGAGCCTGCTCCTTTGGAAAGGGCAGAAGCGCAAGAACCTGCGGGATATCTCCATGCTCGTCTACCTTGTTCACCCACTGATGATCATCGTGGTCCGCGGGTTTGCCAAAACCATAGGCCTACAGCGATGGCTGATCGACAACAGCATAGTCCATTTCCTCGCTGTCGCAGGGTGCTCTTTTGCCGCCGCGATAGTGACCGCGCCATTGCTGCAAATCGCGAGAGGCCAAAGAGCTGCCTCTAGGCGCAGCCAAACAAGCAGGGCCTGGGCCGAGATCAACTTGGCGAACCTCGGCCACAACGTTCAGGCGCTGCGCGAGGCGATGCCGAACGGGTGTGCCCTGATGGCGGTTGTGAAGGGCAATGCCTATGGCCACGGCGATGTAGGGGTAGCAAGGCATCTCAACCAAATGGGGATCACCGCTTTCGCAGTCGCCGCCATTGATGAGGGCATCCGGCTGCGAAAGCACGGGGTCAAGGGACGCATCCTCATCTTGGGCTACACCGTACCCGAAAGAGCCACAGAGCTTGCGCGCTACCATCTGTCGCAGACGGTGGCCGATCACGATCACGCTCAGCGGCTCAATGCCGTTGGTAAGCGAATAAGCGTTCACATCAAGGTAGATACCGGAATGAACCGACTGGGGGAAAGCTGCGAGCATGTTTCCGAAATCGCAAGCATCTTCAGCCGCAGCAATCTCAGCATTGACGGCATCTTCACCCACTTGTCTGATTCAGATAGCCTGAAGCCAGAGAGCATTGCGCTCACAGACAGGCAGGTTCGGAACATCTATCGCCTGCTGGAAGTGCTGAGGCAGCAAGGCCTGACTCTTCCTAAAGTGCACATTCAGAGCAGCTACGGCCTCTTGAACTACCCTGACCTACAGTGCGACTACGCCAGAGTCGGAATCGTGCTGTACGGTGCATTGAGCTCGCCCGATGATGAAACGAAGCTACAACTGGATCTGCGGCCCGTCCTGTCGCTGAAAGCGCGGGTCGCGCTCGTCAGAACCGTTGCAGCCGGGGAGAGCATCGGCTATGGCCGGCAGTTCATCACCGAACGGGACACACGCATAGCTGTCCTTCCCATAGGCTATGGAGATGGCGTGCCGCGAAGCCTCTCCGGAGGGAAGGGCCACGCGCTGATCCATGGATGCCCCGCTCCTATCATTGGCCGAGTTTGCATGGACCAGCTCATGGTGGACGTTACCGAGCTTCCCGGTGTAGAACGAGGCGATGTCGCGACACTGATCGGCAGGGATGGTTCGGCAGAGATCACGGTCGAACAGGCGGCAGCAGACGCGGGAACAATAGCCAACGAGCTGCTCAGTCGATTGGGCAGCCGCGTAGAGAGGGTTTTCTGCTACGCTCAAGAACCCAACGCTAATCAGGCACCCCGTGTGCCGCGGAAGCGCCAAGCGCGCATCTGACAGCGTTCGTGCGTCTTTGATGGTAAGGGAAGGGCTACCTATAGTTGATTGAATCGCCGCGCATACTCGTGACTTCAGTCGTGAGTAAGCGGTGCCATATGTTGCCGCTAGTATCTCATCGCGCAGCAACATGCTCCAGGCCCCTTCTGTGCAGACTGGGTAGTCGTCAGGCCTGGCTTGAGCAGGGGACTCTTTCGCCAGCAGCTCGTGGACATCGGCCACACGTATCCGCCACACTCTTCCGAGCTTGACACCCAAGAGGTCGCCCCGCCGGAGCATGCCATGCACGGTTCTGATTCTCAGCTTCAGGATTGCCGCCACTTCCTCCGGAGTCAGCAGTTCATCCATCGGATCCACCTGCACTGACAGTCTACATCTATTTGCCTCATAGCCCAAGCGCCATCAGTCGCGCGTTCAACCGCAGGGTCACCGCGCGTATGCTCGACCGAAAGGATAATGCGCCCGACTCCCATGGAGGTTGTCTGCTACCACTGTCAGCAATCTGCTGAGAAGTATCTCAAGAGCTATCTCGTGTTGCACGGCGAGAACCCGCCCAGAACACACGACCTGGACGAGCTGTGCAAGCTATGTTCCGAAACACACGATGGCTTTGGCAAGATAGCTGATCAGTGCTCCGACCTGACGGCCTACGGAGTTCAGACACGATACCCGATGGGGCTGACGCTCGACGAGCGCGACATGTCGCAGGCCCTGAACAGCGCACGACAGATTCGGGATTTCATCCTTGCCCTTGCGCCGGAACTGGGATAGGTGAAACGGGCAAGGGGCCCGAATCGCGGCCTGTCGTGTCCCTCGATCGTCCCCCTACCTCGCGGCGCTGATCGTCCGGCAGGCGTCAAACAGCGCTCCCATGGCAGTCAGCAGGTGGGAGACCGTAGGCCCCATCGGCGAGCTGGCGTCCGTGAAGGCCCCCCATGAGATAACCCTGCGTGCGTCCGCGCTCCATACAACGCCCGGTCCGGAAGGGAAGCGGTGCATTTAGGCGAATCTCTATTGGTGAAGATTCGCTCGATTCCGTTGCCGGGTTGAGGATGGAGGTGTCCCTCATGAACAGCAACGTTGCAGCTGATCCGGACAGTCAGTGTGCATGTGCAGCAGTACTCGACCGCGACCTGACTATCAGGCGCTGCGACAGGCTCTGGACGAGTATCACGGCGCGTCTGGCGCGATGCACGGCTGATGCTGTCACTACGGGTGCCAACATATCCCAGCTGGTGCAGCCCGTTTTTCCCGAGTGGAATGCTCGCTACCAGCGTGTGCTGGCTGGTGAGAGCACCTATGACAGAATCGTGTTCAGAGGCAGCGCCGCCGGTGCGCTGCCGGAAACCGCGTCTACCAGCTGGGACGTGTATGCGGTCCCCATTGCCGATCACGGGCATGTCTCCTCCATAATCGAATTCGTCGTCAACGCCAAGCAACGCGTGGAATCCGCCGTCCTCGAAGCCCTTCCGGACGTCTGCTTTGTGCTTGACCAGCGCGGTCTCGTATTAGCCTGCCACGGGGGAACTCTCTCCGACGTGTTCGGTGCCCCCTCCTCCCTCATAGGCAAAAGGTTCAGCGATCTGTTGCCCGAAATCGACCGCCCGCGTGTGGACGCGGCACTTGCGCAAGTGGCGCAGTCGGCGCAGGGCGTGTGGGCCAGGTACCAAATCCGGACCGAATCGCCCACCAGCGCAGGCATCAGCAACGCTGGGGTTGCCGGTGGGGCCGGCGGGGTCGGCAAGGAGCTCAGGCGCGCCAGGGCAGGTATTGAAGTGCTGGGCGCCTCAGGAAACGGCGGAGCTGTGGCGTCGATAGAGTTCCACCTGGAGAATGGTCTGGAAAATCGGGTGTTTGAGGTTCGCTTCTCGCCGCTGTCGGAGCCCGGATATGTAGTGATCATCCGAGAGGTGACTGACGCCCGCAGAGCGCAGGCCATCCAGGAAGGGCAGAGCAAACTCCTGGAACTTCTGGCGCGAGGCGGCTCGTTCTCCGACACCTTGTCGGCCCTTATCACCATCCTCGAGGAGCAGTTCCCTGGGCTGTCGGCTCTGGTGCTCTTGATGGATGATGGAAGGAAGCGTCTGCGAGTGGGGGCAAGCGGCAGGCTCCCACCCGAGTACCTCGACTGCATCGAAGGCCTGCCCATCGGCCCCTCGAACGGCTCCAGCGCTGCCGCGGCCTACCTGGGCGATAGTATCATCGTAGAGGACATCGCGACAGATCCCCGTTGGAGCAACCACCGGAACATAGCTCTTGGGTTCGGCTTCCGAGCGTGCTGGGCTCAGCCTATCCTCGATGATCAGGGCGATGTGCTCGGAACGTTCGCCATGTATCAGACCACATCGCGAGGCCCTTCCAGGGTGGAGGCCCGGGCTATGGAAAACGCGGCGCGACTAGTTAGGGTGGCCATTGACCAGCAGAAGGCCAAAGAAGAGCTGCAGGCCACGTATGAGCAGCTCGAGCAGCGGATCGAGGAACGCACTCGCGAGATAGAGCAGCGGCGCCGGGTGGCCGAAGGGCTGCGCGATGTACTGGCAGCCCTCAACTCAAACCGCCCTCTCGCCGAAGTCCTCGATCTCATCCTGGCACAGGCGGAGAGGTTTCTTGGGGCCGAGGCTGCACTCCTGTGCCAACTGGAACCTGAAGCAGGCGTGCTGCGGGTCATGGCAGCGCGCGGCCTTGACGGTGACGATGCTGCAAGAGCCGCAGCCTGCATAGATGACGACGTCTTCGAACAGACCACGGCAGCAGAGCATCCAGCCGTGGTTCAGAAGGCCCCAGGGTGGCCCCTCGACCGTTTCTGCAGCATGTTGGTGATACCGTTTCTTGGGATAAGCCAGATGCGCGGCGCGATAGCTCTCTGCTTCTCCAGCCCGCGCTCGTTTTCGAACGAGGACTTCGGCCTGGCGATGTCGCATTCCGACCAGGCTGCGCTGGCGATAGCCAATGCCCAGCTCAAAGCGAAAGCAGAGAAGGCTGCAGTGGCGGCCGAACGCAGCAGGCTGGCCCGCGACCTCCACGATGCGGTGACGCAAACGCTCTTCTCAGCCAGCCTCATTGCCGAAGTGCTGCCGAGGCTATGGGAACAGAACCAGACGGAGGGCCGTCGACGCTTGGAGCAGCTGAGGCAGATGACCCGAGGCGCGCTGGCAGAGATGAGATCGCTCCTGATGGAACTGAGGCCCGCCACACTCACCGAAGTCGGGCTGGAGGACTTGCTGAAACAGCTGGCTGAGGCAACGGTTGGACGAACAGGGATTCCCGTGGATTTGATCGCAGGTGGATCGACGCAGTGTTCGCTTCCTGCACAGGTCAAGATAGCCTTGTACAGGATAGCGCAGGAAGCGCTGGCCAACGTAGCAAAGCACTCTGGCGCAGACCATGCAAGCGTCAACTTGACGTGCGACGTCGATAGCCGCGCCTGCAGGGCTGGCAGCGATCAGCGCGATATCAGTGTCCAGCTGTGCATACGCGATACCGGGCGGGGTTTCGTCATGAAGGATGTGTCGGCTCAGTGCCTTGGGCTAAGCATCATGCGCGAACGCGCCTCCGGGGTGGGGGCTGAGCTTGCTGTAGACAGCTGCCCCGGTCACGGGACTACGATCACGGCAACGTGGCAAGGCATCGGGCCGCGAAGCTGAACAGCGCGGCGCACAGTAGCGCATTGCAGCATGCAGCGTTGTGAACGCTGCGAGAAACGCCCGGGGCCGGGCTGCCTAAATGCAGCTCGGCCCCGAACCATTCAGCGGTCTTCAGACCAGCCGTCAGACTTAGAATCTCATGCCCAGCGACAGCTTGTGGCTGTCAGGCAGGACGCTGTGGGTCTGATACGCATAGTCGATCTTGAAGTTGGCCAGAGCGAATCCCGCACCTGCAGTCATCGACGTCTGGCCTGACCCAGACGCCGCCCCGGCTCGTAGCGCCACGAGGCCAAGGCGGTACTCTGCCCCGGCCCGTGCCGAGAACCCTTCTCCGATCACTGCGTCCGCTGCGATGAGCAGCGCGCGCATGGGCCTGATCGCTATGCCCACACCCCAGCTACGATCGAAGGCGTCAGTTGCCCCGCCGGAGTATTTGACCGAGCCGAGCACGTTCCTGGCCACGGCGCCTGCCGACACCTTTCCATCTGCGAGTCGATACAGAACGCCAACGTCTCCCGTGATCCCTTTTCCAGAGCTCTCGGGCATTGTTTGACTGTAGTACTTCAACGTCCCGCCTACGCTCAGGTTGTCGATGACAGTTCGGCCATAGGCGGCCATGATAGTCATGTCCGTCATCCCGAAGACACCCGTGACGTCCGCGAATTCGTCAGTCTGTTCAATACCGGAAGCATTCAGCGTGAGCAACCCGATGCCCACGTTCTTCTGGGCATACCCAAGAGATAGGTAGCCCACCGCCCCGAACTGGTTCGTGTACATCGACGTCACCGACCTGCCGTCAATCAGCGCCAGCCCGGCAGGGTTGTAGTATACGGTAGATGCGTCTTCGGCCACGGCAATGTGGGCGCCGCCCATTCCCAGGGCGCGCGCGCCCATGCCCAGATCCATCACAGCCGCCGTTCCGACCGGGTCATCGGCCGCTAGTGCCGCCCCGGCGCAGGCCAAGCAGAGCAGGATGGAAAGCAAGGCCGAACACGCTGGTATCTTCATCCGCAAGTCTGTTCGCCTCCTTGTAAATCGATGCGAGTGGAGTCGCTGCGCTACCGAATGATCGCTAGCCGGCCGACATCCGACTTCTCGTTGCCGGATACCACGACATAGAGGTAGAGTCCACTCGCAACAGGCCGCGAGCCTGACAAGAGGTTCCACTCATGAGCGATGCCTGCTGACGGAAGGTTGGCTGTGTACACCGGGCTTCCTGCCACGGTGTATACGTACAGCGTTCCATCAGTGGGAATGTCGTAGTAGAACGTAACCGAGTCGACTGCAGGGTTGGGCGCGGCCGCGACGATGCGATTGCCAAGGGCAATCACTGTGAACTCGCCGCTTGTGCCCGTTCCGCTCGCCCCATCAGTATCGGTTGCCGTCACGCGCACTCTGTACAGTCCGCCCTTCCTTATGCCGGACGCACTCCACGCGTAGCTGCCTGAGTTGGCCTGATCTTCCGCGATGACAACCCATCCAGCTTCGTCGCCGACGCGGCTATACTCCAGCTTGACTGCTAGCTCGTCGTCGTCTGCGTCATCCGCCTCGTACTCAACCACTATCGGGGAAGACGCAGCCAGCATCGAACCAGCGGCGGGTTTGACTATCGTTACCTCGGGTACGGCGTTGATCACTTCCACCGTGTGTTCCACTGTTGACGTGAGCCCGCCGTTGTCTACTACGGTTAGTTTCACCGCGTACAGTCCCTTGGAACCGTACTTGTGCTCGGGGTTGCGTTGGCTGCTCGTTGCGCCGTCGCCGAACTCCCAGCGCCATTCCACGATCGCTCCATCGTCGGTAGACTCATCGGTGAACTGGACGGTATCCTTCTTGGTGGCTGGAGACGGACTGAAGCTGAACGCGGCAACAGGCGCCGTGTTCAGATCGATTGTGAATTCGCCGCTTACAGCCTCCGCCCAAGCGCCGTCAGCATCGGTCACAGTCACTCTGACGATGTAGCTCCCGCTCTCGCGGATCCTTGCCAGGCTCCATGTGTATGTGCCGGTGTTGGGCTGATCTGCGGCAATCGTGCCCCAGCCGAAGTCGTCCCCTATGCAATCGTACTCCAGTGTAATGCGGAGTTCATCGTCGTCGGGGTCGATTGCCGAGTATTCGATGTCGATGCTCTGATTTGCGGTCCAGGCCGAACCTGCCTCGGGCGAGATCAGGCTGATCCGCGGGACGGAGTTCACTATCTCAACCGTTCGCTCGGTCGACGCCGCAAGGCCGCCATTGTCAGTGACCGTGAGTTTCGTTGTGTATGTTCCCTTGGCAGCATACCTGTGCTCAGGGTTCTGTCCCTGGCTGGTTGCTCCGTCACCGAACTCCCACTGCCACGCCGTGAGCGCGCCGTCGTCAGTGGATTCGTCGGTGAACTTCACCACCTGCTCGACGGTGGCGGTCGCCGGCTCGAAGCGGAACGCAGCCACAGGCGCATGGTTGATGATGGTGAACTCGCCTGTAACGAACTCCGCATGCACTCCGGCAGGATCGCGCACGACCACACGGATCCGGAAGGTATTGCCTCCCGCGCCCACTGTGGTGGTGTTCCACGCATGTGAACCGGTGTTAGGCACGGATGTGGCGATCTCATTCCACGTTTCCCCATCGCGCGTCCAGTACAGATCCACCGTAAGCGCATCGGCAGCATCGTCAGGGTCGACTGCCGTCCACTTGATCTCGCTGTTGCCATGCAGCTCCGACCCGGCCGCAGGTTCGCTGACAGTGACTGCCGGCGGCAGGTTCAGCTTGAGCTGCACAGGGATGGCAGCGAACGGACGATATGGATCATCTGCAGTCACGTATAGGTAAAGCGAATACGTGCCCGGAGTCGCTCGCCCAGATCCGAAGGTGACCGCGACGTCCTGACTCGCGCCGCCCACTAGCCAGCCCGAACTTGGGTTGACGTCGATGACCGAACCCACAGGCGAGAACGCAACAGCCAGTCCATCGTGGACGTATGGCGCGTTGTACACTACCTGCAGACCATCGTCTCCGAATCCGTTTTCGATGCCCACCGTGGCCGACGACACATCGCCGCTCATCGACAGGTACTGATAGATGATGGTTCCATTCGGCTTCAGCACTATCTGGAAGGTATATCTCGACTCTGTTCCCCACTGCGGCACGTTGTGGTACTCCACGATGAAACGGTCGCCCGGCTCGTCATGGTAGTAGTACACTCCGCCGCCGGCGCTAGGATCGAGGTCATCCCAGAAGGCTGCTATCAAGTGGTTTGGATCGTCGGGGTTGGGAATCGGAGCGTTATCCGCAAATCCCTTGAGGGCGCTCTGGTCGAACGAGAGATAGCCGTTGGACGCGATTCCGATGTACCTGTGAAGCTCACCGTAGAACGGGAACTCAAACGGAAGAGCCACAGTTGAGCCCGACTCATCATACATCGGCACGCGCGTTCCGATCTCCCGAATCTCGACCCAGTCGAAGGCAGGGCCATTCGCCTCGCCGCTATCTGCCCAGATATACCCGAACCGGTCGGGTCCGCCCGCGCCGGCGCCGGCAAATCCGGCAGGTTCAGCTGCGAAGTCGCCTTCGACGTGCGCGGACGCTGCGTACTGCTTCCACTCGGGGCTCTCGGCAAAGCTCGGCGCCACGCTTACCTGGAAGTTCATAGGTCCCGCTCCCGGGTTGGCCACTGTCAGATTCCTCTGGCAGATCGATCCGGCATCTATGACCAGGTTGAACGATTCAGGGTTTATCTCCAGCTGAGGCAGCCACTTCACAGTGACAGTCACTCGGGCGGTGACCTCAACGCCAGCCTCGTCCACTACATGAAGAACCGCGTTGTATGTGCCAATCTCGCTGTACACATGCTCTGCCTGCACACTATGTACCGGCTCAGAGCCGTCGCCGAAACTCCACCACGCGTCCGCTATGGGCTTTGCGCCCGCGCTCACGGAAGCATTGAAGGCCACAGTGAGCGGAGGTTCGCCTATGGAAGGAGTCGCGGTGACATCGGCTATTGAAGGCCCAGCCTCCACATGCACGAGCAAGTTCACGCGAAGCAGCGGGTTGACCGGATCGTCCGTCGCGACCTCTACGCAAGCCTGCACGTCCTTGCCGGGAGCGCCCAGCTTCGCGCCGTCCAGCATGAGCTCGAGCTCAGCAGACTGACCCGCCGGCACCGCGCCGCGCGCCGGATCGATCGTAATGCCCGGCACAGCAGGCATTCCCGTATCGATAAGGTAGACCATCCTGTTCACTTGAGAGGCAACCCACAAGTTGCCGTCTTCGTGCATTGCAAGGCCTGCTCCGCTGCGATCTAGCCTTGCGGGGTGCTGGAACTGAACTAGCACCGCGTGCGTTTTGGCGTCCAGCCCGTAGATCATGTCGGGCTCACCATTGTTGGCCACCCACAGCACGCCGCCCGGATGGTAAGCAAGCCCGGCAATGCCCACTGGGAACGACCACTGATCAAGCACTTCGCCGGGGTTGTCCCAGCTCAGTCCCTTGATGTGGTAGATGATATCCTGAGTCCATCCGCCGATGTAGAAGGTGTCATCGGCGCTGTTGTAGGCAAGACCGCGCTGATCCCTGGCAGTCCAGGGCCCGTTTGCAATCACAGCCTCCACATCGCCGGTAGACGGGTTCAGGCCGTAGATGCCGTTATCGCCGCCCACGTTGACCTGCCACATCAGGTTGTGGTTCTCATCGAACGCGAGGTCCGCAGCCCAGTTCTCCGACCATCCCGTCTGGAACCTCATCAGCGTGTGAACTCCTTCCGGAGTCACCAGGTGGTCGGTGTTGGAGAAAGGATCGCCTATCCACACGTTCTTGGAGTCAAAGCCCAGGCCCCATGAGTATTCCATCACAGACGGGACCGGCCATGACCGGATCACACCGCCAACCGCGTCCGGCATGGCAGCCGCCGCAGCCAACTCGGCCAAGGTGCCAGGATCAAGCGAAGTGTACAGCCCCTCTGCTGTGAACGCGCCCGGATCGGCCGCCATCGCAGTGCGCTTGGGTATTGCTGCAGCAACCGCCTGTGCGCTCCCCCTCCTGAGCTTTGCATCGAAATGCAGGTCAGCGTGGCCCTCCACGTTTCCGAGGGTCAGAATGCGCGACACCGTGTCGGCTGGGGAAATCGTGATCTCCACTGCCGCCGGATCGATTGTGGCCACCGGCAGCATTCGCACGTCGATAGTCAATCGCTCCTTCGCTGTGCCGCCCAGTTGGTCCACTGCGGTGAACTCGGCAGTGTACACACCCGCCGCTGCGTAGGTGTGCTCCGCGTCAAGCCCTACCGCGCTCGCCCCGTCGCCGAAACTCCAACCGCAGCTCGCGAGCGGAGTTTCTGGGGAGTTCACTTCCGCATGGAACGTAACCGCCAGAGGAGGTTCGCCTACCATGGGAGTGGCCGTGGCAGTTATGACTGGAATGCGTTTCACGTCGAACGACACAGGCACAGTGATCATCGGATACTCAATGTCGTTGGTGAACACGGTTACCCGACTGTGGTGTGTGCCGGGGCCGAGACGCGAGGCGTCGGCCGTGACTGTGATCGTGCACGATCCGCCCGCCGGGATGCTGCCGCTTGCAGGCCTCCAGGTGAGCCAGTCGACGATTGGGCCGAGGCCGGTCTCCACCAGATACGCCATGTTGTCCTTCTGAGAAGCGACCCACAGGTTGCCGGTTTCGTCGAACTCGCAGCCAGCCCCGGAGTTCGCCCTGCCCGCAGGATGCGGGAACTGAGCCAACATCGCGTGGCTGACGGGATCCACAAAGTATATCATGTCGGGAATACCATTGGATGTGACTGCGAGAACGTTCGCCGTGGGGTGGTACGCGAGGCCGGCCACGCCAACCTGCATCTCCCACTGGTCGAGTACCTCGCCGGGGTTATCCCAGCTTTCGCCCTTGATTTTGTAGATCTGATCGTCAACCCAGCCGCCCACGAAGAACGTGTCGTCGTTCACATCGTAAGCAAGCCCTCTCTGCGCAGCTGAAGTCCAGGCTCCGGTTCTCATCGAGCCTGCTACAGCGCCTGTTTCAGGGTTGAGCTTGTATATGCCGTTATCGCCGCCCACATTGACCTGCCAAATGTACTCGCCGTCAAAGGTCACGTCGGCAGCCCACTGGCCGGCCCACTGTGTGCGGTAACTCTTGCCAGTGGCGAGCCCCTCTGTCGTCACCACAAAGTCTTCCTTCATCGAAGGATCGCCGATGACGAGTTCGCCCGCGCCATGGATCGCGCCTATCCCCCATGTTACGGCTATCGGCAGGGGCGAGATCCAGCTCTTGACGACCGCGCCGACCGAGTCGGGCAGGAACTGCGACCGAGCGGAGTTCACGTTTTCCGCGTAGAGCCCTTCAGTCGTCATGGCCTCGGGGTCCGAAGCAGCCACATCAGCTTCGAGCCGCTCCAGCCTGGGCTGGATGCCCATTACCTCGTCCACGCCGAAGATGAGCGCTCCGGGCCCGCCGTTGCTCAAAATCACGGATCCCGAGGTCGACTGCCCACGGGCAGCCATCAAGGTGAGCTGGTTCGGAGCCCAGCTGGCGGAAGGGGGTTGCTGCACGTACACGGCGACTGTGCCGGCAGCCTTGTAGCCGTCATTGTCGACCGCGGTGAACTTGGCAGTGTAGGTCCCGTCTGCAGCATACGTGTGCGACGTGATCGCCTGGTGCACAACGGGGGTCCTATCGCCGAAGTCCCAGTACATGTCGGCTATCGTGCCATCGCTGTCATACGCCGCGCCAGCAAACTGGAACGATGTCGTAACTGGCCCGCGACCAGGGTTGACGCCGCACGCTGTAATCTGGGGCGGCTGGTTCGGCACCACTTCAACGTACACAGGCACCGAAACCGATGGCTTGTACACGTCGTTGCTCGCGAGCGTGATCGCTCCCTGCAACATGCCATCGACGATCTGCGTCAGGTCGATCTTCACCTGCACGTCCATGCTTGTGCCTGGGGCAACGGTGCCGCTTGCGGGATTCACCGAAAGCCACTTGGCCGCCGGCGGCTGCACAGTTGTCGTGGTGGCGCTGAAGGTCAGGGGAGCGCCGCCGGTGTTCGCAATCCTGAGAACATCGGTGCGAATGCGGTGCGCGCGCACCACCTCATTGAACTGGGTTGGGGTAGTCCCGATAATGGGTATCGGACGCGCCGCTATGTCGACAGCAGCTTGACTTGTGAGCCCATCATCGTCGGTTACTGTGAGCGTGGCACGGTAGCTACCCTCCACCGTGTAGGTGTGAGTCGGCGTCAGCGTCCCGGTCACGGGATCGCTTCCGTCTCCAAAGTTCCACACGATGCTGGCGATCTCACCGTCTATGTCCACCACATCGGCGCTGAATTGAACGGCCAGCGGGGGCGGGCCCGCCCACGGCTGAGCCTGAATCGATCCAATCCTGGGAGCAATGAGAGACTGAACATCCAGAACCGTGTCAACATTCACAACCGGGTTGACCGGATCATCGCTAGTGATCGCCAAAGTCGCCCGCCAAGCGGCTTCCGGCAAGGTGCCTGCATTGAACGTGACGCCGACGTTGGCGGCATGCCCCGGCGCCACTGTTCCCTGCCTGGGATTGACGGTAATCCACACGGGAATGAACTCCACTACGAGGTTGTCATGAACATACTTCTCCTTGTATGCGACCTGCAGGCCGTCAGCCCCGCTTGAGTTCTCGATTCCAATTGTCGCCTCGTCAAGGCGAGAGTCGCCCATCTCCAGGTAGTTGAAGGCTATCTTGCCGTTGGGCGTTAGGATCACCTGGAAGGTGTAGCGCTCAGATGATTCGTGCCTGGCTACGCCCTGGTACTGGACTATGAACTCATCTGGTGTGCTGTAGTAGTAGATTGTGCCCCCCTGCTCCGGGTTGAGGTCGGTCCAGAACGGGCATATCAGATCGTTGGGGTCAGCTGCAGATGGGATCGGAGCATACATCGGAACCTTCCCGTAGTTGCTGAACGTAAGGTACCCGTTGGAGCAAATCCGAATCCTCGTCTTCGCCTGCCCGTAGAACATGAATGTGAAAGGCAGGTCGACACGGGTATCCCTGTCGTCTTTGAGCGTCAGCTTAGTTCCGACAGCGGAGATATCGCGCCAATCGAAGATCGGCCCATTGGGATGGTCGTTGTCTATCCAGAAGTACCCGAAATTGTCGGGGCCTCCGACGCCCATGGGCTCAAAGCCACCCGCCGCGCCGAGTGGTGCATGGTCGGGCGCCAATAGGTCCAGTTCAATATTGGCGACGTAATGCAGATCGCCATGACCTGTGTTGGAGATCGTGATCTGCTGAGTGTCAGTTTCGCCCCAGTACAGCTCCGACTGGAGTTGGGCGGGGGTCACTCCTATTGTGGGGAGCAGGTACACTCGTATCTCTACGGAAGCCGTGCTCTCGATACCCACGTTGTTCACCGCGTGGAACACGGCGGTGTAGTTGCCCTGCTCGGCGTAGGTGTGGGCAGTGTTGTAGGCATGGACGACGGGACTTCCATCGCCAAACTCCCACCAGGCTGTAATCGAACCGCCTGCAGGATCAAGCGCTGACGCTGTGAACGTGACCTCAAGCGGAGGCATGCCCACGTTCGGCTCTGCCTTCGCAAGCGTGATCACAGGGCCAAGCTGCTGAGTCAATGCATTCTCGGCATTCAGGCGTCCGCCGGTCAGAACCTTGTCCTTGAACGCCGACTTCTTGTCAACGGTGTTCAGGATTAGGTCCTTGACGTTGGGAGAGCCTTGCGCCGACCCGGGAGCGCCTGGATACAGCGGAAGGCTCGGATATCTTCCCGCCACAAGCGCTGCCACGCCGGTCACGTGGGGAGTAGCCATGGACGTGCCGTAGAAGTACGCATACGCGGCCTTGGGCGGCGCGCCCGGAGCCGGCGGAGGATCCGGGGCTATTGTCGAAAGGATGAACCCTCCCGGCGCGAATAGGTCCACCGTCGTCTTGCCGTAGCATGTGGACCAGGCGGAATAGACGCACGGGGTGTCATTCTGCATACTTGCGGCCACGGAGATGATGTTGGGCGAATCGTAGCTGGATGGATAGTGTGGGGTTATGTCAGTGTTGTCGCCGCTGTTCCCGGCGGCGGCTACGCACAGAATCCCTGATGCCTCGATGGCGTCTTTGAACGCCTGGCTATAGGCGCCGCCGCCGAAGCTCATGTTCACCACGGATGCTCCCTTGTCGGCGGCGTACTGCACGGCAAGGATGGCGTCGGAAGAATAGCCTCCATCGCCTCCGATGAACTTGAGAGGCATTATCTGAACCTGCCAGTTGATTCCGGTAACGCCGATGCCGTTGTTTGACATGGCGCCAATGGTTCCTGACACGTGAGTTCCGTGCTGGTCGGCCAGTTCGCCGTATCTATCGCGTTCCTGCGGGTCGAACACGGTATTGTCGTTGTTGCGGAAGTCCCACCCGTAGACGTCGTCTATGTACCCGTTTCCGTCATCGTCAATGCCGTTGTCGGGTATCTCGCCGGAGTTGACCCAAATGTGCTCGGCGAGATCCGGGTGGTATATGTAGGTGCCTGTATCTATGACGGCGACTATCATCTCGGGCGAGCCTCTGTAAAGCATCCAGGCATCTGCCGCATCGATGTCGGCGTCGTCCACCGGTTGCCCGCTCATGCCGGGATCCCAGTATTCCGGCGGGAGATTCTCGTTGTGAAGGCCCCACATGCGGTCGAAATACGTATCATTGGGCTGCACATGCTCGGGAAGAGCACCGGCAGAGCTGTCGGGGTAAAATACGTAGTCTTTCTCGGCGTAAAGGATGCCGGGAAGCGTTTCGAGCTTGCTGATGGCTTTATCGACGCCCTCTCCTTCCGGCAGCGCGACAATGCCGAACCTCGCGCCATTGATGAATCTCGCTGTAGGAACGAATTCAGCCACTCGGCTCACGGAGTACCCTAGGGATCCGATCGCGTCAGTGGCTGCTTGGGCGAATATGGCGTCTTGGAACTTGACCACAACTCTGCTTGGATGATACTCTCCGGGCCCGTTTTGCCAGGCATCTCTGACCTGGTAGTCAGCTGCCAGCGCAGTCGTGTCTACGCAGTATGGCCACGCCAGCGCCGTCACGAGAGCGACCAGGACAGCAGCAAGGCCGATCCTCAAGTGACCTTTCTTCATGTAGCCTCATGTCCCCTTTCCGTTGTGAATTCGGGTTCATCGATCGTGACGAAGCGACACAACAGCCGTCCCCGGAACCACCGCCATTCGCAAAATGCAACAATGCTGATAGGGCGCTATTCGGTCTTGCTATAGAATATGACGTCCAGAATCGTCTCGACTGGATCGCCCTTCAGCAGAAATCCGTCCGCCCCACAGCTTAGGGCCGTTTCTCTTGACTCAGGCCGCACGCTTGACGCGATGACCCTCGCCCGCGGACATAGCGCATGCAGCTGCATCACGGTCCCATGCCCGGGCACTCCTTCGAGTTCCCAGTCCACAAGGACTACATCGGGCTGTGCCTTCTGCGCCTCATACAGCAATCCGCGCAAGTCCGCCGCCTCGCCCACCACTGTGGCATCCGTTTCTTGCTCAAGTAGGAGTCTGAGCCCTTCACGCACCTCCCAACGACCATCGACCACAAAAACCCGCATTTCCAACCCCTTCCACGGTCCGGATAGACAGCGTTACACTCCGTCACTTTGAACTCTACATCTCGCATGCGGATATGTGACCGGCCGAATGGCAGCGCGCGGCCTGGACAGATGGGCAGCCCTGACCTAGCCATATGGCCAGTATCACGTCGTGGAGCTGTTGCACAGATAGTCTTGCGGGTGGGAGAGTACACGGCAGGCGTGAGGCGAGTCGGAGGCGGGGCCGGCACCGATGCGGGTCGTGCCTAGGCCCGCCTCCTGTGCATCTTGAACTCCAAGAACAACTCGTTGTAGTAGCCGAGCATTCGCTTACCCAGATTGATGAGGACCTCTAGGTTGTCGGTGACGTCAGGGCCGGGGTAGAACCGCGCATCGCCTGTTATCTCCTCAGGCAGGTACTCCAAGGCCGCTGCATTCGGCGTCGAGTAGGCAACGTATTCGGTGTTTTGGGCAGCATTCTCCGGGTCGAGCATGAAGTTGATGAACAGGTGCGCCCCTTCCACGTTTCTGGCGGTGGTCGGGATCACTATGTTGTCGAACCACACCATCGACCCTTCGCTGGGTATTACGTAATCGAGCTTGTCGTTCTCGTCCATGATGATGGCAGCATCGCCCGACCACACGACCCCTACCGCGGCCTCTTCATTGGCCAGCAGCATCTTGATCTCATCTCCCACAATGGCCTTCACATTCGGCGCGAGCTCACACAGCTTCCCGTGCGCTTCCTGCAGATGGCCGGTGTCGGTCTCATTGAGCGAATATCCCAGGCTAACCAGGCCGATGCCTATCACCTCACGGGCGCTGTCTACTAGGAGAATCTCTCCCCCGAGTCCCTCATCCCACAGAGCGCTCCAGCTTGTGAAGTCCCTTCCCTCGACGATTTCGGGGTTGTAGATGATCCCCATCGTTCCCCAGAAGTAAGGGACGGAGTACTCATTGCCATAGTCAAAGGGCAGATCCAGAAAGCGCGAGTCGATGTACTTCAGGTTCGGGATCTTGGAATGATCAAGGGGAACAAGCATGCCTTCGGCCTTCATCTTGTTGATCGCGTAGTCCGAAGGGATCACGATGTCGAATGAAGTCCCTCCGTGGGCTATCTTCGTCAGCATCGCCTCGTTGGAGTCGAACGTCTCATAGACAACCCTGATCCCAGTCTCACGCTCAAACTTGCTGACCAGCTCGGGGTCAATATAGTCCCCCCAGTTGTAGACGGTAAGGGCATCCGCTCCCGAGTAGCCGTTTGACGAATTGAGATACGAAGACGTGCCCACCAGGGCGAACGCCGCCGCCATGACCACGATGAACGCCTGCATAACCTTCTTCATGACTCGCTCGCCTCCACTCTTCCGAGCCCACCGGCTCTGCCCGCTCTACCCGCTCCGCCCGCTCCGTCTATCCTGTTCGTCCTCGCGTTCAGCGCATAGTAGCCGATGGCCAGCACCAGGGTGACCAGGAAAATCAGAGTCGATAACGCATTGATCGTGAGCGTGATGCCCTGCCTTGCCCGGGAGTAGATCTCTACCGACAGTGTGGAGAACCCGTTCCCGGTGACGAAGAAGGTCACTGCAAAATCATCGAGTGAGTATGTCAAGGCCATAAAGAAACCGGCGAAGATCCCAGGCGCGATGTAAGGGACTATGACTTTCGATAGCACGTCCCACCTAGTCGCCCCAAGGTCGCGGGCTACGTAGATCAGCGTTGGGCTCATCTCCTGCAGTTTGGGCAAGACCATCAGCACCACAATGGGCACGCTGAAAGCGACATGGGAAATCAGAACCGATGCGAAGCCGAGTTTGAGCCCCATCGCGGCGAACAAGATCAGAAACGACGCCCCAATGATCACGTCAGGACTCACGATCAGCACGTTGTTCAGAGTCAGCAATGCGCCCCTGAACTGCCGGCTCTTCACGTGCGTGATGGCGATCGCGCCGGCGACTCCGATCACGGTGGATATGGCCGCCGAGAACAAGGCGATAGCCAGCGTGTTCAGGAGAATAATCACAAGACGCGTGTCCTGGAACACTTCGCCGTACCATTCAAGCGTGAATCCCTCGAAGCTGTGCATGGAACCCCCGCTGTTGAAGGAGTAGTACGCCAAGTACAGGATGGGGGCATACAGAACAATGAACACGACAACAAGGTACAGAGCGGCGACCGCCCCTGGCCCTTTTCCGCTGTTCGGCGCCTGTGATCTGGTTGACTCGATTTCGCTACCTGCCTTCTTGACCTTACCTCGCATGCTGCTTGCCCCCCTCCCCGCTTCCCGTCAGCGCCATGATCAGCCCCATGGCAATAACCAAGAACACGGCGATGGTCGACCCCATGCCCCAGTCCTGCGTGACCAAGAAGTGCTGTTCAATCGCGGTTCCCAGGGTTATCACGCGGTTTCCGGCGATCAGGCGCGTGATCATGAACAGCGACAACGCCGGGATAAACACCGCCCGGCATCCGGACTTGACTCCGCTGATCGTCAGAGGGAATACCACGCGGCGAAACGTGTCCCACCCCGATGCCCCAAGATCGCGGGCCGCGGCGACCAGCGATGGGTTGAGCTCATCGAGCGCGTTGAAGATGGGCAAGATCATGAACGGTATGAAGATGTACACCGCTACGAATATGAAGCTGAACTCGGTGAACAGAATCTGCCGCGTCCCAATTCCCACTGCGCTGAGCAGGGCGTTAACAGGGCCGTAAGTCCCGAACATGCCGATGAAAGCGTATGCCTTGAGAAGCAGGTTCATCCAGGACGGCATGATGATCAAGACCAACCAGAGCTGCTTGTGCCTTGTCTTTGTGAGCAAGTACGCAGTCGGGTAGGCGACCAGCAGCGAGAACATGGTTATCAAGAAGGCGTACCAAAACGACCTGACCGCCATGCTCAGATAGACCGGGGTGAAAAACCTCCTGTAGTTCGCCAGAGTCAGCGCGCCGTCGATGTCGAACATCGAATAGTACGCGATGAGAGCGATGGGCGCGATGACGAACAGAGCGATCCACGCTGCGTACGGCATGAGATACATGTTTCGTGTTCTATACTGCATAGCGCGCCTCTTCATACGATTCGATACGCTTATCGAACTCGTCCTCAGTCTCGCCAAGCCGCATAACGTGTATATCATCGGGCCCAAAAGCCAGCCCGACCTCGTCTCCTACTGTTGCCTTCCTAGTCGAATGGACAATCCACTCATTCCCGTTCTCGTCATAGCAACATATCTCGTAGTGCACCCCGCGGAACAACTGAGAGTCCACGCGCGCCCTCAGCTTGCCCTGGTCGACTGGGGTGATCTCCAGATCCTCCGGGCGAATGACGAGTTCGGCAGGTTCGTTGGGGTTGAAACCCCGGTCCACACATTCGTACTGCCGACCTGCGAACTCCACCAGATAGTCTCTGATCATGGTGCCTGAGACTATGTTGGATTCGCCTATGAAGTCGGCCACAAACCGGTTTACCGGTTCGTCGTAGATATCGGTAGGAGGTCCGCTCTGCTGGATCCTCCCGTTGTGCAGCACAAACACCTCATCAGACAAGGCAAGCGCTTCTTCCTGATCATGAGTGACGAACACGAACGTGATTCCGAGGCGCCGCTGCAGCTCCCGCAGCTCATACTGCATGTCGGTGCGCAGTTTGGGATCGAGCGCCGACAGCGGCTCGTCCAGGAGGAGCACTTCCGGCTCGTTCACAATCGCCCTGGCGATAGCCACCCGCTGTTGCTGACCGCCGGATAGACCTGCGATAGCCCTGTTCTCCAGCCCGGCTAGGTTCACAAAACGCAGGGCCTCGCGGACTGCTTCGTCTATTACGGATTTCTTCCTTCTCTTGACCACCAGGCCAAAGGCCACGTTGTCGAAAACGTTCAGGTGGGGAAAGAGCGCGTAATCTTGGAAGATGGTGTTCACCTTGCGCTGGCTCGGCGAGATCCGGCTGATCTCCTGTCCGTCCATGAAGATATGGCCTTTCGTGGGCTCGATGAACCCCGCAATCAGGCGTATGATCGTGGTCTTTCCACAGCCCGATGGGCCGAGCAACGTGTAGAACTTGCCCCGTTCAAGTTCAAAACTGACATTGTCGAGTACAGCAGGATCGTCATCGTATTGCTTGGTGACGTTTTCAAAACGAACAATCACATCGTCAGCCATCATCGGTTCCTCCCCACCTAGCAGCAGTTCGCAAGCTCTCGGCGCCTCACAAGTAAGAATCGGTGACAACCAGCAACAACTGGGACGGGCCATCGCCGTTGTTTTCGATCTGATGCTCCTCCGATGCTTGATAGTAGATGGTCTCACCGGCTTTCGCAGAGTAGACGCCGGCCCCTAGGCGGACCCGGACGGCGCCGCTCAGCACATAGGCGAAGGTATCAGAGGAGGACGGCTCGAACTCCTTGAACCTCCCACCCGGTGCAATAGTGAGCAAAATCGGCTCCATCTCGTTCTCGTTGGACTCGGGCACCAGCCACTGAACGGTGTAGCCGCGCTCTTCGTCCACGAACTCGGTTCGATCTTCGTCCGTGTACACGACCTTCTGCTCCCGCCTCTCCTCGTCGAAGAACTCACGCGGCGGGCAACCCAGTACCTCGAGAATGTTGAAGAAGGTTTCGATAGACGGCGAGCTGAGGTCGCGCTCGATCTGGGAGATGTAGCCCTTCGTGAGATCCGTGCGTTCGCCCAGCTCTTCTTGGGTGAGACCCTTCTTCAGACGCAGATTTCGGATTCTCCTCCCGATGTTCATCCACCACACCTCCGCTCACGTGGGGATTCCCGCAGCGTGATGCTCACGCCCGGAACAGCCAGGGCCTCTCAGTCATGACTGGAGTTTAGGCTCAGTAAACTTTGGGTTGACACGTTTAGTCACAGTAAACCCGCGGTTTACTATCACCAGTAATGGATTATACATCATTCCCCGAAGACTGCAATATCGTTTTTCCGGCAACTCTTCGTGCCTATGCGATTTCATCAAGCGGATCCGGCCTGAGCTGGCCATCTGACAAGTCTACGACTTATGCGGCCACTCTTGCGGAGGAGCGCGCGGCAGCCGCGACTCCCGACTCGTAGCCCTGATTCCTCTATGCTGACATGTCAGCTACCGCTACCGATGCCGAGAAACCGTGACGCATCGCGCGCCCTCGTGGAAGCTGTGCCTCCCGTAGCTGCTGTTGAGATACCTGGCCCTGCATACGGCGGGTTACCGGAGATGTGCTCGTTTTTTGACGGAGATGTGGCCGTTTTCTGACGGAAGTTTGCAGAAAGTGCGCAGAAAGCGAGCACGTGCAGTTCACAAGGTGACATATGCGACGATGCGTAGACACGTTTTGGGGTGCTCATGGCGCTACGCGACAGCCGTTAGGGCGCAGACCTGTCAGGGAGCGCGCAGAGTGACTCGAACGCGCCGGAGGCTCTCGCGGCCGCTGAGCCGCTGGGCAACGCGGATGGGCGGCGGGGACAGGCGGGCGCCAGAGTCAACACGACTCTGACGGGGGCCTGCGAGCGCCCCGTTCGGGTCTTCACAAATAGAAATACCGTGATATTATGGGTTATGGTGCAGGGGGCGACTCCTAATCCAAGTACAAGATTCTATCTAACAGGATGGAGGGTTAACATGAAGAAGCTCCTGACGCTGTTCCTGGTGCTACTGCTCTCGCTGTCGCTGGTTGGTTGCGGCAAGAAGAAGGAAGAGATCGAACCGACTCCCGAAGTGGACCAGATCGAAGAGACCATTACGGACGAGGTCGAAGAGGAAACGGACGAGTCAGACGACCTAGAGGAATCGTCGGACTTTGAACTCGACCTGGAAGATGACGCAGAAGAGGAAGACGAAGAGCCTGAGTTCGGCCTCTCGGCCGAGTAGCAGACCGGCCACATGCGCCATCGCAGCTATGTCGCTCTCGCCATATTGCTGCATGGTACGACCATAGGCCTCATACGTCTGCAGCACGTGTTTCGCAACGCGTAGGTTCCTGCAGAGACCACATCTAGTTGAGGGACGCCCGCGCGGCGTCCCTCAGCTCTTTACTCTCCAACTCCTTGCGGGTCACTGTGATCTAGAACCCACCCGTGGCGGAGGCCGCAAGCGCACCGGGGGGCGCACCCCAGGGCAGGAATCCAGCCTGAGATGGCCAGTTGCGCCAGCGAATCAGGGCGCGCGAATAGTAGTCGCGACAGCATCTGCATGTCTGTGAGCAGATTCTGAAGGAAGGCAGGTGATCATCGTGAACCTAGCAGTAGCAGAGGCCAACCGCAAGATGACAGCTGCCCTGCGGTTACTGCGTTGCGAGGGCTGATATCTAGTAGAGGAGAAACCGCTCGCGCTCTGTGCCGAAGCGGGCAGCATCGGCATCCCACTTTGAAAGCAGGCCGTCGATGTCGCCGCCCAAGTCCAGCGTTCGGCGGAGTTCGTCCGTTCCGGCCAGAAGGTCCATGTGGAGACGGCCCGCGGATGCCTGCTCGGTGCTGCCGATCCACTGGAAATGGTCGGGGTAGAGTTCTCGTATGGCTGCAAGGACGTGCACTCCAGTCCGAACCGGCTTGAAGACAGCCCTGTCCAGCACGTGGACCTGCACGCCTGCGCACGTCTCGCCTGCATACTTTGAAGAGCTGGGGACGAAGAAGACCGATCGGAACCTGCAGCCGGCGAGCCCCAGGCCGTTCAGACAGTCGATCAATACTCGGCCGTCGATCCATGGCGCGCCGATCAGCTCAAACGGGCGGGTGGTGCCGCGACCTTCCGACACGTTCGTGCCTTCCACGAAGCAGGTTCCGGGATACACAGTCGCCGTATCCAGCGACGGTAAGTTGGGCGAAGGCATCACCCACGGCAGACCGGTCTGGTCGGCCCACATGGAACGCGTCCAGCCTTGCATCTTGCACACCGTGAGCTCACAACCGATCCCCAGCATCTCATTGGCCCATACCGCAAGTTCCCCCACTGTGAGCCCGTGCCTGACGGGCACTGGACACGCCCCGACGAAAGACGCGAAGCGCTCATCCAGAATGCCGCCTTCAACCACGGTGCCGGATATCGGGTTGGGCCGGTCGAGGACGATGAACTCCTTGCCAGTCTCGGCGCAGGCGCGCATCGAAAGAAGCATCGTCGAAATGTACGTGTAGAAGCGCACACCCACCTCCTGAATGTCGAACACCAGTGCGTCTACGCCGGCCAGCGCTTCGGCGCTGGGCCGCCGGGTCGCTCCGTAGAGGCTGTAAACCAGAAGCCCCGTAGACTCGTCGCGGAAGGCGCCCACGTGCATACCGTCCTGAGCTTCTCCCCTGATACCGTGCTCAGGCCCGAAGGCCGCCACAAGACGGAAGCGCCCATCGCGGTGAAGGACGTCCAGAGTCGCGTCAAGGGATTTCGTGACGCCGGTGGGGTTCGTGATGAGGCCCAGTCGCCTGCCGGCGGCATTACAGGCGTCAACGCCGCCCCCATGCGTCAACACATCAATTCCCGCCAGGACGTGGTTTGGGCCCATCTCCTGTCCCTCCTTGCATCGCCGATGCGGCGGACGTGGCCGACATGAGACCAACGACTGCGATCGGCCTGACGAGGCTAACCCGCGTAGTCATTGGATCGGCCACCGCCAGTCTGAGCATCGATCAGTTCGAGAGCGGCGCGAAGGTTGTTCCCCGCCCGGTCCAGCAGCTCCTCTGCGTCATCCAATTCCCCGCCGTTCTTCGCCATCAGCACCGCCGCCTTCAGATTACCCTGCGCCTGCTCAATGCAGCGCTCCGCGATGTCTTCGTCTACATCGGCGGCTATCGATACAATGCGCCTGACGCGGCGCGCCAGCTTGAGGTTGGCCGGACGAAGCTCAATCATGAGATCCTGATACACCCGGCCCAGCTTGACCATGGCCGCTGTGCTAATCATGTTCAGAACCATCTTCTGAGCAGTGCCCGCCTTGAGCCTGCTCGATCCCATGACCACCTCAGGCCCCACGACAGGTGCAATAGCCACATCCACCAGCGCGTCTATTGCGGACGATGGGTTGCAGGTCAGGCCGATAGTAGCGGCGCCCTCGCGCCTGGAATGTGTCAGGACTCCCAGCACGTATCGTGCGTTTCCGCTGGCGGATATGCCCACAACAGCGTCGATGCCCGATACCCCCCGGGTATTGGCGTCTTCCATGCCCAGCTCAAAATCGTCTTCCGTGCCCTCCTGCGCCTTCGACAGGGCCGATTCGCCGCCGGCGATCAGCACCTGCACCAGCTCAGGGGGGGTGCCAAAAGTGGGCGGACATTCAGCCGCGTCCAGTAGCGCAATGCGACCACTGGTTCCGGCGCCGGCGTAGAACAACCGTCCGCCCGCCGCGAGCGAGCTCACCGCCAGCTGGACGGCATCGGCTATGGGGTCGAGCACCGCTCCCACGGCATCGGCCACAGTCCTGTCTTCCTCATTCATCAGCTGGAGTATCTCCCGGACGGGCAGAGAGTCGAGGTTGTGGGCTCTCGGGTTTCGGCTTTCGGTAATGCTCACTACCGCTCACGTCCTTTGCGCAGCAACGCCTTGCCGAGATCCGTATCGAGGTTGCACATCAAGCGAACGAGCGCCACTTGGGGCCCGGGATGGTGACGGGCAGTCGTCCCGTCGGAACGGTGGACCCGAATATGACCTCGGCCGCCGCTTGCATGCTGCAATCCCTGAAACTGTATGTGGCAATGTAGGTCCCAACCTCGGGAAAGTCCGCTACATCGTATGGATTGCGCATTCCCACTACGACCACAGGCGACCCGGCCTGCGCCACACGCTTGACCAGAGCGGCTTGGGCGGGATAGAGATGCCCGTTGTAGGTGCCCACGATCACCAGGCCGCGTCCGGCGGCTATGGTCGCCGCGGCCGCGATTTCCTCCTTGCTCGGCGACTGCGACACGGTCATATCGGACGCCCCCGGCACGAACGTGCGCACCGCCTTTGCCAGCGGCGATCCATGGGGGCCGGTGTCCTCCACCATGGTGAGGTTCTTGATATCAGGACTGATTACCAGCACGTCCACAGGCTTGCAGTTGTCCACGCCGTCCAGACCGACCTCGCGCGCCCCGCCGCTGAGCGAAAACGGGATGATCCCGTCCCTGTCTTGAAGAACCGTAACCGATTCGCGGGCGATTCTGAGAGCCAGCGTCCGGTTGGCCTGCGAACCCACGCTTCGCGGGCCGGCGGTTGCGGCGGCGGCGGGCACGGGCGGGGTCAGGATCCCAAACAGCGCCTTCACGCCCAGCACGCGTTGGGCTGAGGAGTCGATCCTCTCCTTGGGAATCCGCCCGGACCGCGCTGCTTCCCAGATCGCCTTGACGGCAATTGCCTGTTCACCAGGATCGTGACACATCAGAACAATGTCGGCGCCGGCGACTATCGCCCTGATTGCTGCCTCGCCCAGGCCGTACCGCTTGGATATGGCGCCCATGAAGAGATCGTCCGTGATGATGATGCCTCTGAAGCCTAGTTCCTGCCGGAGCAGTCCGCAGAGCACGTTCTGCGACATCGTCGCGGGGAGAAGCGGTTCGGGCTCGACGGCCGGGAACGTGACGTGGGCGGTCATTATCGCGCCCACACCAGCCGCTATGGCGGCCTTGAACGGAACAAGTTCCACCGAATTCAGCCTGTCGCGGCTGTGAGGGACGGAAGGCAAATCGATGTGGGAATCCACGGTCACATCGCCTTTGCCCGGGAAGTGCTTGGCAGTCGCTACCACGCCCGCCGACTGACTTGCCGAGATAGCTTCGGCGCCCATGGTCGCCGCTAGTTGGGGATCCTCCCCGTAGGACCTCACCCCGATGGCGGGGTTGCCCGGATCGCTGTTCACATCGAGCACAGGCGCGAGATTCATGTTCAGGCCGAGCTCAAGCATCTCTTGGGCGGTGACCGCAGCGGCGCGGCGCACATAGGCGGAGCAGCCGGTTGCGCCGAGCGCCATGTTGCCTGGGAAGACGGTGACACCGCTGAGCAGTCGGGCAACCACGCCCCCCTCTTGGTCTATGGCTGTGAAGAATCCTGCCGGCGCAGGACGGCAAGCCGCCATGCGTTGCAGATCGCGGGTGAACGTCCACATCTGCTCGGGTCCTGCGTAGTTGCGCGCAAAAAAGATGACGCTGCCTATGTGAAGCGAGTTAAGGTGGTTCTCGAGATCGGACGTGAGCGACCGGTCTTCAAAGCCCACCATTACCATTTGACCGACTTTGTCCTCAAGAGTCATCGATTCCAGTAGCTGCCCTGCAAGACGGGTACCCGCATTCGCAGGCGAGTACATGGCTACGACCCTCCCTTCCTGGCTGCGACCGCCCGTTTCGTCTTGACCAAGCACGTCATGGCGTCCTCATAGCGACTAATGGCCACCAGCACGAAGAGGCAATCAACCACTGATAGCTGGGCTATGCGGGAAGCCAGAGCGCCGCCGCGCAGGCTGCTCTCAGCCGCGGATGCGACCAAAACCACATCGGAGCGCTGGGCAGCGCTGGAGCCGGGATGGTTGGTGATGCATATGGTCCGCGCGCCCACCTCCTTGGCCAGGCGCAGCACCTCCAGAGTGTCGATGGTCTCGCCCGAGTAGGATATCCCCACGACTACGTCCGTTGGGCCCAGAAGGGAAACCCTGGTAAGCTGCAGATGTGGATCGAGCTCGCATTCAGCCAGAACACCGATTCTGATGAGCTTCTGCTTGGCGTCCAGAGCCACAATGCCGGATGCCCCCATGCCGAAAAGCGACACCGATCTGGCCTGCGAAACCAGGGCCGCGGCCTCGCCCAGCTGCTCGGGGTCGAGCACCTTGGACGTGTCGGACAGGGCCGCGGAATTGGCGTTGAAGATCTTCTGTATGACGATATCAGGAGCGTCTCCCTGCTCCACCTCGCCGAAGGCAGTAGTCGGAGCTACCGCAAGGTCGCGGGCCAAAGCCAGTTTGAGCTGGACAAATCCCTCGAACCCCAGCCTTTGGCTACACTTGATGACCGTTGACTCACTGACGCCCGCGGCCGAGCCTAGCTCGACTGAGGACATGTTGACTACATCCTCCGGATTGCCCATGATGAACCGGGCGACCTTCTGCTCAGACGGTCGAAGCCCGGGAAGACGACCCCTTATCAGCGGCAAACAGTACAGCGACATCCTTACTACACCTCGTTGTGGCTACTTCCACAGGTACGGAACAATTCCTTCTCCCCCAGTCGCGGTTTCGCAATACTACCTTATTCAGACCGCGGCGCGGCG
>ENA-UOOR01001143-UOOR01001143.1-fermentation-metagenome-genome-assembly--contig:-NODE-1143-length-32949-cov-6.885268_pt1 | contig 32949 bp, 38 predicted proteins | sample MGYA00245780_ERZ724029 | MGnify/ENA primary metagenome ERZ724029 (study PRJEB28704, sample SAMN03018315) | fermentation metagenome | biome: anthropogenic terrestrial biome; feature: soil; material... | reverse complement strand
GAACTCGCGACCCTCGCCTTGGCAAGGCGATGCTCTACCACTGAGCCACTTCCGCTTGAGTAATGGTGCCTCGGGGCGGAGTTGAACCACCGACACGCGGATTTTCAGTCCGCTGCTCTACCAGCTGAGCTACCGAGGCTTATGGCGAAGCCGATGGGATTTGAACCCACGATCTTCGGCGTGACAGGCCGACATGTTAACCGCTACACCACGGCTCCGCAACGAAGTTTATTATAGCATCAGCTAAAATAATAGTCAACATAGCCCAATGATTTTTACGAATAATCGTTGGTTATATTTACATGTAATCAGTCGTATTCTGGCCTATTTATCAGCAATTTCATCCGCAGTAATTGGTTTAAAGCCTTGTTCGCCCTTATAATGCCAATATAGATTATACATTTTTTTATTAAGAGATACATTCCATGCTATGGGTGGCGCCGGATCAGAGTCATACTTCGGGATATTTAAATGTCGGCTGCCCATAAAACCAGCAGCCGACATTAATTATCTTACTGATAATTGCCTTTAACCGACTTTGGAACTATACGCTTTTTTAACCTGTTCAACTTTATCAGCCCAAAACATCATATCTTCGAAAACCTTATCAACAGTTGAGCAGGCTACAATTGCCACTTCTTTTGGGTTAATAAGAACTCCGATGGTTAATGTTCCATATTCATCTGAACGCAATAAAAGATCTTGGTGCGGTGATTCCAGCTGGCCTACTTTGAACTGGTCAATACTCATAACTTTATCCATTTACTCCACCACCTCCCGTCTGCTCTCGGTTGTTATATTTTGGTAATTAAAACACTGCAGGGAGAATAATTAACCAATTTATAAGCAGTGCTGCCCAGTAATATTTCCCGTATGTTCGATGTTCCCTTATGACCTAACACCACCATATCGCTATGCCTTTGGGTCAGATAATGCAATATTCGTTCGGCGGGATCACCGAAGAATAATTGGCTCCGAAAATGAAGTTTTCTCTTTTGGGCTGCCCATTGTGCCTTGGCAAGAATTTCCGAGTAAAATTTTTCCCCGTGCTGCCTGGCTGTTTCAACTTCCCCCAAAGTGCCTGCATAATTGGGTATGGGAACAACTGCTACCGCTTCAATACTGATATCTTTGGCTGCACCCAGGTCAAAAACCAATTCCAGGGCTCTGGCTGCATCCGGCGAGGCATCAAGTGCCACCAGAATATTGTTCCATACCAATTTATTACGTACGATTAGAACGCTGCAGGGTGAATAGTTTACTACTTTGGAGGCAACCGACCCTAATAGCCGGCGGTTTAAGTTGGATCTCCGCTTATACCCCAGGACAACCAGGTCAAACGGGTTTTGCTTCAAGTAATTGATTATGCTTTCGCCAGGATTACCGAAAAGCAACTCGGTTTTAACGTTTAACCGTTGTTTTCGGGCTTCTTCCTGAGCTCTGAGCAATAATGGCTGATACATATTAAAGCCCTCTTCCCGCAGGCTTGAGTCTGCCCCGTATACAGAAGCCCAGTCCGGTATATTGGCCACGGTGACTATGGTTAAGCTGGAATTCCTGACTTGGGCTATTTTACAGGCGGCCGCTAGTAAAACCGGGGCTTCTTCTGATTCATCAATACCCACCAGTATATTTTTTCCCATTTACCCCACCTCTTCTGATAATGATGACTCTGATCCGGTTGTTTCCTCATCTTCACAGAGGATATGTTCAGGCTGAAACCATTTTTGAGCAATAAATGTGGGAATAATTGCTGAAGCTACAACTACGGTAACCAGTAACGAAAATTGCGAGTTGTTAATGTAGCCATTGTTGAGGCCGAACATGGCAGATATGGTACCAAAGGTTAACCCGGTGCTCATCAAAAGGGTAGTGAACATAGAATCAGCTGGTATAAATTTACGAGCCAGGGGATATACCCCTATGCCCTTGGTAACCACTTTGACCATAAATAATAATCCCAATAAAACCAGCTGACTGGATAAAGCGGTAACAGATACATTCATACCGGCTTTCAAAAAGAAAAATGGTGTAAGCATAGCAAAGGCAATAGTCCTGAGCTTGTTCGGGAGTTCTGGTTGGCCGGAAAAAATTGAGGATAAACATAGTCCCAGGATAAAGGCGGGTAAAACTGATTGCCCCTGGCCAATTTCAGCTAATAGCATTATGGCGAATAATGCTGCCAGGATTATTTTAAGGTCCGGTTGTACCAGCTTTTCTCCGTATTTTTCCCGGATCTTCCCAAGTATCCAGGGAAGCGCAACAATAATCGCTGCGGAACCGGCTAAAAACAAAAAGCTTTTTACAGAGTATTGAGAAAATACCAGGGTTAAGGCCAGAACCGTGCCCAGGTCAGTGATAAAGCACGAGGCCATTATAAGCTTGCCCAGCTCGGTTTTGGTCAAGCCGCTCTCCACCAGAACCGCATATACTACTGCGAGGGAAGTGGTGGATAAGGCTATACCGGCAATTAAAGCTTCATTTAAGGACCAGTCAATCATATAGAAGCAAAACAAAAACGTTGCAGCAAACGGAGCAATAAATGATAGTAAACCAATCAGCAGGCTTTCCTTACCTTTGGTTCTGAGTATTTCGGGATCAACCTCAGCTCCAGCCAGGAAAGTAAGGAGAACCGCGCCTATAGAGGCCAGGAAGTTCATCCAGTCCGGGATAATGGGATGCAGGGCATTACCTAATATTACCCCCATAACGATTTCAATAATTGTTACAGATATCCCCAATTCAATAGAGATTATACTGGCAAGAAGAATAGTGCAGATAAGAATGAATGCAAGTGTCATAACCAGACTCCTTCAATAAATTTATTAAGTCCTATAATTTTAAACAAAAAAATAACGTGTATCCCCAAACAGGGAATACACGTTTAACTTTAAAGCTAAAGCAAGCTAACACCCCCTATCTCGTTTAGGATAGGAGCTATCAGCTTAAATTTAAGCGTTTAGCCGCAGCATGGCAAGCTCCATTGCCACTATGTTATTTTCTTAGCTAAACAATAACAAATTAGAAAAGCAATATCAATAGATTTTATAAACAAAATCAGGCAAATATTACTCCAACCAGGTGATATTTTACTGCCTTTATTGACGGGTTGAGTACTTGTGCAGCTCGTTCCGGATTAATAGTGGTCAAACCGCACCATGATTCATTTCTTTACAAAAGATCTTGGTGGGGTATAATAAAAAAAGTCTAAGCGAAATATATTAAAGGTGATGGGGCTCACCTCGCAGATATTGCGGAAATGCATTGCTGATGGCTCCTATCTTTCGGGATGGGAGCCGTTTTTATTTGTCCGGAAGTGGCTGGGCATAACCTTATAAAAGCTTAAAAGCAGGGAAAAATGTCCTTGTTAGGGGTAAATTTATTTGAATGGAGATGTTGGGTTCGATGAGTATTATTACTGATATTGTTGCCAGAGAGATTTTGGATTCAAGGGGTAACCCCACAATTGAGGTCGACGTTTATCTGGAAAATGGAATAATGGGGCGAGCAGCCATTCCTTCCGGAGCATCTACAGGATCTCGCGAAGCCGTAGAATTAAGGGATAATGATGCCAAACGTTATTTGGGCAAAGGGGTTCAGGAAGCAGTAAAAAATGTTAATGAAATTATTGCCGATAAAATAATAGGCGAGAATTGTCTGGATCAATATACAATTGATCAAATAATGATCAATCTGGATGCCAGCCATAACAAAGGCAAATTAGGAGCTAATGCCATCCTGGGGGTTTCCTTGGCGGTAGCCCGTGCAGCTGCTCAAACCCTGGATATTCCTCTTTATAAACATCTGGGAGGAGTTAATGCCAGGCTGCTGCCGGTTCCTATGATGAATATTCTTAATGGCGGCAAACATGCTGATAACAACTTGGATATTCAGGAGTTTATGATTGTACCCGCCGGTGCCCCGAATTTTAAGGAGGCTCTGCGGATGGGAGCCGAGGTTTACCATACCCTTAAGTCCGTACTTAAAAATAAAAATCTTAACAGTTCAGTTGGTGATGAAGGCGGGTTTGCCCCTAATCTTAACACCAATGAAGAAGCCCTGGAACTGATCGTAAGTGCTATTGAAAAAGCTGGATATAAGCCGGACCAAGATGTTTTCCTGGCGATGGATCCGGCGGCATCTGAATTTTATAAAAGTGGTAAATACGTATTTGCAGCCGAAGGTATTTCCAGAACCTCTGAACAGATGGTAGATTATTATGAAGGCCTGGTCAACCGTTTCCCCATCGTGTTAATTGAAGACGGTATGGCTGAAAATGACTGGGATGGCTGGAAAATCATCACCCAACGGCTGCAAGACAGAATCTTGCTGGTGGGAGACGATATCTTTGTAACCAATCCGGAGATATTGCAAAAGGGAATTGAACAGGGGATAGCTAACAGTGTGCTTATTAAGCTTAATCAGATCGGTACTCTGACCGAAACTATGGAAACAATGGCAATGGCGGCACAGGCCGGTTATCGTTCCATGGTATCGCACCGCTCAGGAGAAACCGAAGATTCATTTATTGCCGACTTTGTGGTTGCTATGAATGCCGGACTGATCAAAACGGGAGCACCTGCCCGAACCGATCGGGTGGCTAAATATAACCAACTGGTAAGGATTGAAGAAGAACTGGGAAATGCCGCTTTATTCAGAGGAGTTGCAACATTCAGGAAACTCAAGCAGCAATAGTTGAAAGCGTAAAGGAATAGGGGAGGTTTGTAATATGGCAGGACGAGGAGATTTGCTGTGATTAAAATATCAATTCCAGGAAGAGAGGACTTACGCCTTAATCACTTGGTTTTAGATATGAACGGTACCTTAACCACTGATGGCCAGTTGATAGAAGGCGTTAGGGAACGGCTTTCCCTGCTAAAGGAAAAATCAAATATTTATCTATTAACCGCCGATACATTTGGAACGGGAGCTCAGGTTGCCCGGAATCTGGGTATTGAGATGTTCACAGTAAGTCACGATAACGGAGCCATAGATAAGGCAAATTTTATTTCAGCTCTTAATCCTCCCGGAGCAGCTGCCATAGGTAATGGTAACAATGATCTGGATATGTTTAAGGAAGCCCGGTTGTCTATAGCCGTTATTGGCCGGGAGGGATGTTGTACAGCCGCGTTGGTTAAAGCGGATATTGTGGTTAACCACATTAATGATGCGCTGGATCTGCTGATGAACCCATTGCGGCTTATAGCAACCCTGCGAAGGTGATAAACACAACCATGGAGACAATTGGGGATGAGCACCTGAACGCTCACTATTTAAGGCGGAAATTGATCCTGATTAATGGCAGCTATTAAAGAAAAGCCCTGTACCATTATTTTAGGTTCTGGGTTTGACGAGGAAATCAGACGTCATTTATAGGTATTGCCCCCTTTTTTTTGCCTTATCCTCAATTAAGTCTTTAAAGCCTATTCGCAATAATAATGCCGGCCAATAATAACTCAAGACTATACATAATATAAATATATATAAGAATAGGCATGCTATAAAGCTCCAATAATATGCTATACTTATTTAAAGATAGCTATATTATAATTTAATTGCCGCGGCAGGTTTGTCCAAAAGCTTAAATAGGCCGTTTAATGAAGGCAAACAATAAATCTATTTGCCTTATATTATTGACTGCATTTATTTTGACCACGTGTGCCATGCCTGCAATGGCATCCAATGGTGCTATTGACGTATTGTTCACTAGGCGGCAGGCTCCGGTTAAAAGCTTGTCAGTCAATGACTCGACTTATATGGCGGCTCAATATTGTTGTTGGATAAATAATTGATTGGAGGGAAAATAAATGCCTACCAAATTGACTCGCAGAGACTTCATGAGCCTCTGTGCGGGTTCGGCCGCAGCTATATCCATGACGTCTGAACTGTTGGGTGTTCAAATTGATTACAAAGACGGCAATGTCTATATTGATAATCAACCGAAAGGCTCGGTAAAAATCACTACTTTAACTGAAAACACCAATGAATACCATCCAGGCCTCGTAAATGAATTTGGCATTTCCGCTTTTATTGAAACGCCTGACTGTAATGTACTGTTTGATACCGGCAAACTGGGCAATATAATCGGAAACGCTGAAAAACTAGGGGTGGATCTGCAAAAAACCGATGCCGTGGTGCTAAGCCATGATCATTATGACCACTGTGGTGGAGTTAAGGCCTTTGTGGAGAAGGTCAACCCGAACGACTATGCTCTCTATGTGGGCAAGAGCTTTTTTGATAATATGCAGAAATATCACTATTCACCTGGGGGCGGCCCCAAACTGGACTTTACGGATGGCCATGAAGGATATACTTATATTGGCACTAATTTTGATAAAGCCTACTTGGACCAGCATAATGTCAAAATCAAATACGTTGACCGTGATGAGCTCAAGCTGAGCGAGCAGATCAGCCTGTTTGGCAATTTTAAACCTACGGACAGAGAAAAAATGAATCCGGCTATGCGACTAAAAGTAGGCGACAATAAGTACATACTGGATGAATTTACGGAAGAGGTTGCGCTGGCTGTGGATACCAATAAAGGCTTATTTATAGTCACCGGCTGTTCCCATACCGGTATTCTCAATATTATGGAGACCATAAAAGCGAGAACGGGTAAACCTATTTACGGTGTAGTGGGCGGTACCCACCTGATTGAAGCAGATGCGGCACGGATTCAGGATACTATTGACGCTTTCAACCAAATGGATATTGAGAAAATCGGTCTGGCTCATTGTACCGGAGAATTGGCGGTAAACACTTTTAAAGCCCAAATCACGGATAAGACATTTTATAACTCGACCGGAACCGTTATTAAAGTAAAATAATATAAAGCTGGCAAGCGTGTCAAGTTTGGCTTGACACGCTTGCTAATCTATACAATCCACTTTCAGCAGCCGGGCATCATGAGCGATTAAAAGGCGGGAACCCCAATTTTTAATTTCGGGCCAGGGAATTGCTCGTCCCTGTACCGGGCCTGAGCAACCGCGTTCTTTCACCCAGATGTTTATAGTCTCCCATACGCCCTCTTCCCAGTAAAACTTCTTCCCCACCCCTTCTCGGAAAGACTGCCAGTTTTCCGGGGGAATTTTAGACCAGAGCAGGTCGTAATTAAACGGGGAATCCCCGATAATATATACCGGCCCTGATTTGGTTTGTACTTCTACCAGTTGATGGCCGCTGGTGTGACCACCATTTTGTATAACCTTAAGACCTGGTTTGATTTCTCTATTACCTTGAATCAGCTCAATTTTAGAGAGCAGGGGCAGCCAGTGGGAAGGGCTGAAATAAGTTTCCTCATTGGGATTAAGCTGAAACAGGCCGCGAAATTCATCAGCCTGGATATAAAAACGGGCTTGAGGAAAGTCTAGCATTCCAGCGGTATGATCCCAATGAATATGGGTCAAAATCACCTCTTTTATTTGCGCGGGGGCAAAGCCCAGTTTTTTTATGGCTGCTTTTATTTTCTGTTCCTCGGTCTGGTTTGAAGAGGTATGGACACTTGGAATTCTCTTCGGGTCAAAACCGGTATCAACCAGTACCGGCTCGCCGGCTTCATCTACCACCAGGAAAGCGAAGCAGTGGATATTATCCATGAAGTGGGCTGATTTTAAGAAAATGCTGAAACTGCCATTGAACAGGGGATAGATGGTATGATACATCCTTAATATCCTCCGGTGAAAGCTGCTGATGATATAGATTATACATTTTTTATTAATGCTTTTAAAAGATATCTTGACAGCAAAAATATATATCCATATTATTAAGGACTTATACGTCAAGACATCATCAATATATGATTCGTCGGCTGATACCAGATGAATAACGTAAATGGCTATAATTTATAAGCCTGATTTTAAGCGCATGTATTGTTTCCAAAACCTCCGGGTCGTTCAGAACGGCAAACTCAATTTCCCTGACATCGGTCCAGGTGCATTCATTTTCCAGATACTCATCTACATAACCCGGGTGGCAAATAAGTTCCGAGGTGCCATGAGGTATTGAACGCAGGTTCTCCATCAGGATATCTTTTCCACCCTCCTCAAAATAAGCATGAGCGTAAAATTTATCCACCCCCGGGGGCAGATGCATATTCAATGCCGGTTCCCAGCCAGTACGGCGCATAGGCAGATTCATACTTCGGGCCATTACTATCATTGGACGGCAGACATTTTTCCGATCCTGAATAAAACGGTGCGAGTCAATGTGGGTAGGTTTTATACCAGCAGTAAGCAAGCGGTTCATCTGAGCTTTGAGTTCGAGCATTATATCCTGTTCATCCCAATCCAACTCTTCGGAAAATCGGCCCTCCTCATCAACCAGAGATGGCACCCAGCTAGCCGGGGCGATGGGCGAGCCGGAGGAGAGATTAAAATGCAATCCCACCCCCAGTGTTGGTATATTGATTAACCGTGGGGCTGCTTCCCGAAATCCCGGCATATTTACCATCAGGGAAGTGCTTTGGACCACCCCGGCCTGGTGCAATTCGATTATAGCCTGATTTACGCCTGGAGCCATGCCGCAATCATCGGCATTGATAATCAAATACTTTGTCATTGAAAACCCTCCTTCTATCAGTATCAGCACAATTTATCTTATGTAATGGCAATTTATACTGCTACTGGGAAATAGCACTACAAAACTATTCGATAAAAATAACTAATCAGTATTTCTCCCTCAAAAAAAGGCTTGTCGATAAACGTTCCTTTTGCTAAACTAACTAATTGGATGGCAAAATACTCTAACAATTTCAAATAGTAGGATAGTAGGACGGGAGGATTGTAAGTCTCATGGATGTAGTGTTGACTTTAATACCCATTGTTGCGGTGCTGGTTTTGCTTACCCTGGCAAAATGGCCGGCTGATTGGAGTGGAATGGCAGGATGGACTCTGGTGATAGCGATAAGCGCTATTTTCTTCAAAACTTCGCTGCAGGTAGGACTGACCGCCAGTCTGGCCGGAATAATTGCTTCCTTTCCGGTTTCTTTAATGGTAGCCACCTCCATATTTCAAATTACTTTTTTGGAATCAACCGGGGCCTTAAAAAGAATAGTAGTTTTTGTTAAAACCCTGGCTAAAAACGATCAGGCAGTGCAGATAATGATAATAAACATGGGCATAGGCACCCTGCTGGTAGCAGTAGGGGCGACTCCTGTATCCATACTGCCCCCGCTTATGCTGGCTTTGGGCTACTCCACTTTTGTGGCCGTGGCTCTGCCCGCCCTGGGCTTTGACTCCCTCTGTACCTATGCCCTGCTGGGGGCGCCGCTGGTAGTATTTTCGGATATGACCGGTACTCCATTAACTGATTCGGCCCTGGTGTTTTCCAAATTCATGCCCATTATATCAACCATGATCGGCTTTGGCATGCTCTGGCTGGTGGGCGGATGGAGCAAGGTGAAAGAGGGTTTTATACCCTGTACCCTGGCCGGCGTTACCATGGGGTTCACTGCGGTAGCAGTAGCCCATATAGGCAAAGGCATAGTGTTAACCGGCGTCATCGGCGGTTTGGCTACTATCGCTATTATGCTGCTTTATATGAAATTAAGCGGTAAAGCCGTGCTTGACCGCAGTTGCATCAGTAATGAAGAAAAGCAGATAGAAGAGAATATGCCGCTGCTTACGGCTCTGGGACCTTGGATAATACTGCTGGCAACCTGCCTCTGCATAAACTTCTGGCCGCCGCTTTTTGACTTCCTGTTCAAAGACCTGGCTATGCCCCTAGAGATTATCCCCGGTGGTAAACCGATAATGACCCGGATGCTGTGGAATGCTTATACCTGGGTGATAATAAGCACTCTGCTGGCCATACCCTTTATCAGGCCGACCCGGAAACAATGGCGGGATATCGGGAAGAAATGGATAAAACGCGCTCCCCGACCGGTATTCTCGGCGGCTATTTTTTTCGCCATCGCCTATGTGATGACCTATTCCGGTTATGCCCCGGTAAATGGAATCTGGGAGATGATCGGCTCCGATTATAATATGATATCCATCCTGGCCATCAGCTCGGCCGACTTTTTCCAGGGCCTTTACCCTGCGGCAGCAGCATTTCTCGGTCTCCTGGGAGGGTTTGTCAGCGGCAGTGAAGCTTCAACTATAGCTTTGTTTACCAAATACAACATTCTGACCTCAAAGATATTAAGCGCAGATGCCCTGGTAGTTACTGCTGGTACGGCAATTGCCGGAGGACTGGCCAGTGTCATTTCCCCCGCCAAATTACAAAACGCGGCCGCTACCATTGACAGTTTGGGGACCGAATCCAAAGTTATCCGGGCGGTAGTGCCTATAGCCCTGATTTTTACAGCTGTAGCGGCAATTTTGACCCTTATCTGGGCCTGAGGCTGCAAGATTAATATAGATTAATGCAGGTTAATCAGAAAATAGACGCCCTCTTCGAGGACAACTGATGCTCGTTATACTCGCAATTAAGGGTGCAGATTACGCAGAACTACGCAGATTCATATAAAAAAGACGCGGAACCCGCGGATATCAGGGAACTGGGGGATTACTTCTATACTTGTCCGCAGCCTTCCCAGCCTTGGCGTTAAAGGCGTTAAATATAAATAGGGATAACCCCAGTTATCCCAACCTTAATTAAAAAAATTCCCTGAACTCCGCGTCAAAAATATATACAGAAACCAATCCGGAAATCGTATTGCTCTATCTTGGTGATAGTATATCCGGGTTAGTCTCCTACTGGTTTATCTGGTATGTTTTCCAGATTAATTCCTCCGGCTTAACTCGGTTCAATAATCGCACCAATTCCGCCGGCCCCCGATAGATGCCGTCGCCCTTGAAGTTTTGGGCCATTAAAACCACCGGCATCAGGGGAAAAAACTTTGAAAATACCTTGACCGCTTCTGAAGCCAGCAAATCATTTTCTACCACGTCGCGCTTTACTATCACAACCACACAGGTAGACTCTTCTTTTTTGAAAACGGCCGCTGTGAATTCCATAAGCCTGTACTCCTTTCTGGGACTATAGTCATAATAGGAAAAATATTCTTACAGCCATATTTTATGGTAATAAAAAAACCGGCTGCATACAAGCGGATTCAGGCAGGAAAATTTCATTTATTGTAGAATATGAACATAAAATAGCCTTATACCACTTATTGTTGACCACGAAGGTTAAATGTCGCCTGAAGGCGACGCTGTTTCTTCGTGCCTTTTTATTTTCTGAATGCACGATAAGGGGCGATTGCAGAGACAGGAAGAAAGATAGGACAGGGTGTGTTATACTGATGGCAAGTAAAAAGGGGAGTGGAGGAAAAGGTTTGAGAATAGCCGTAGTTGATGGCCAGGGGGGCGGCATTGGACGGGTTATAGTGGAAAAGCTGCGCCGGGAAATGGGCGATAGCTGCGAAATAGTAGGACTGGGTACCAATTCCATTGCCACCTCTTTAATGCTTAAGGCGGGAGCTAATGAAGGGGCTACCGGAGAAAATGCAGTTATAAAAACTGTAGCCCAGGTTGATGTGGTTACAGGTTCCCTGGCCATATTGGCGGCCAATTCCTATCTGGGGGAGTTGACCCCGGCCATGGCTGAGGCTATTGCTTCATGTCAGGCCAGTAAATTGCTTATCCCCTTAAACCGTTACAAGATTGAGATCCCAGGGGCTCTGGATGAACCGCTGCCTATTCAGGTGGATTATCTGGTGGCCAGGATAAGACAGCTTCACGACCAGCAATCAAACCGCGAAACAATTGATAAATAATCGTGGGCAGGCATTAAAAGCCTTAACAGGAAAGGGGGAAATATTATGTGCAAAAACATGCCGCCGCTGGAATTGGCTATCCAATTTCATGGACATGTTTGCCCCGGCCTTTTGATAGGGGTAAGGGCAGCCGAGTTGGCGCAGAAACACCTGGATATAACCCAGGACTATGATGAAGAATTAATCGCCATCGTCGAAACTGATTCCTGTGGAGTGGATGCCATTCAGGCTATATTGGGATGTACCTTCGGCAAAGGTAATCTGATATTTAATGACTATGGTAAAAACGTATATACCATTGCCAGCCGGGAAAAAGGGCGTGCTGTCCGCATTGCCCAGAGATTCGGAGCAACTGCTTTCAGAGAATCCGAGCGTTTTCGGCAGTTGAACCGTAAGGATTCTTTAAGCGAGGAAGAGGCGGCCGAAAAGGAGAACCTGATCGGAGTCCTTTTTGAAAAGATTATGACCATGCCGCCGGATGAGCTTTTTGCCTGGGAGGATGTAGAATTTAAAGTGCCGGATAAAGCTCAGATACATGCTACTCTGCAATGTGCCGATTGTGGCGAGGGAGTTATGGAAACCCGCAGCCATAATACAGAAGCGGGAATCTTGTGCACACCCTGCTGCCAAAAAAGAGGAGGTGAGGCCGGTGTGTGAAGCCAACATCTACATTGACCGTGGCTCCGGCGAGGAATTGTTAATGGAAATGGTAGATCGTGTCATCCCCGGGGAAGAGAATAATATTTTTATGGAAAGCATCTTCGGTGAGCGCCGGGTGGTAAAGGCACGTATCAGGGAAATGGAACTGGTTCATCATCGTATCATACTTGAAGAAATTAAAGAGGCGGCTGAAGTCCAGACCATGGAAATCTGGCTGGAACCGGATACTGACCATGGGCATTTTCACGAAGGTGAAGAGGTAAGTCTGAAACTGCTCAAAGGCTATAATATGAAGGCTGAACCAGCCGCAGGCTTTAAAAATACCAAGGCTTTTGTAACCAACGGCGGGGAAAAGACGGAACTGCATTTTCACGAGCACGATGGCGACAAAAATCTTATTATGGGTCAGGAAACTGAAGGATTAATCCAGGTTTATGCGGTTGACGAGGAGAGGCTCTATGCAAAATTGATTGTGGAGATAGGGCACCATCATCATCACGGGCTGCAACCGCTGGGATTGCCCCTGGAGATTGTCCCCAGCAGTTATAGTCATGCCCGTATGGGTGATAATTATGAAATCCAGGTGCTGAAAGAGGGAAAACCAATGGCCGGGGTGGAAGTCAGAGCAACTTACGCCGGGACTCACAACCGGGATTATCCCCATCACCTGACTACTGACAGTGAAGGCAAGGCCCGTCTGTATCTTACGGCTCGCGGCAATTATCTGTTCACGGTCAGCGATGAAGGCATAATCAGTACCTTTACCTTGATGAAAAGCTTCTAGGAAATCATGGAGAAATATTCCCTGGCTTAGAAAATAAATTTACCTGTGCCAGAAGGAATTTGGAATATGGTGTAGAATTATTAACCTAATTGTGATGGATACCATGAAGGTGTTTAATAGTTTACCAATATGAAACCGGATAAAGGCAAACCGAGACCATGAAGGTCAGGCTGGTATGAAATCAGCAATGATACTTTATGGTCTTTTTGTGTCAGCAGATTATAGCTTGAATAAATTGGGGAGGGTATAAGAATGCATATACCGGATGGATATCTGAGCCCGCAAACGGCGGTGCCGTTAATTGCCGTCATGGTTCCGGTTCTGGGGGTAGCCGCCAATAAGATCAAAAATAAAATGAAGAAAAAAGAGGTGCCGGTGCTGGCTGCCGGAGCAGCATTCTCCTTTGTCATTATGATGTTTAATTTACCTATACCCGGGGGAAGTTCGGCTCATGCCGTCGGAGCAGTTCTGCTGGCCATACTTCTGGGCCCCTGGGCGGCCTGCCTGGGAGTTTCGGTAGCTTTGATCATCCAGGCTCTTATCTTTGGAGACGGCGGTATTCTTGCGCTGGGGGCCAATTGTTTCAACATCGCATTTATAATGTCATTTGTTGGCTACTATACTTATAAAATTATTAAAGGCAGAGCGGAAAAGCTATCGCCCCGAGGTATGGCGGCAGCATTTATAGGCGCTTACATCGGGCTTAATGTGGCGGCTCTCTCCACCGCTCTCATGTTTGGGGCCCAGTATCATCTTTTCCAGGCTGCCGATGGCACTCCCCTTTACTTTATGTATCCGATAAAGGTAGCCGTAGCCGCTATGATGTCCGAGCATCTGATTCTGGCCGGACCGGTCGAAGGAGTGGTTTCGGTCTTGGGACTGTGGTTTGTGGGCAAGAATTATCCGGCTCTGCTGGCAGAAGGCAGCTCATTGAAAGTACGTGAAGACAAGGGGGCGGAAACTTATGTTTAAAACCTATAGGAAGTTGTGGTGGGGGTTGCTGGCGCTTATAGTTTTGTCGCCTCTGGGCTTGCTGGCAACGGGTACCGCATTTGGCGAATGGAGTACCGAAGAGTTGATTGACGAAGTGGGTTTTATTCCGGCCGGATTGTCTAAATTTGCGGACTTCTGGCAACATGTCCCGCTGCCGGATTATTCCGTGCCGGGTTTGGCAGCTGGTTTCACCCAATCGGCTGTGGGATATATTTTCTCCGCCCTGGTAGGAATACTTCTGGTAGTTCTGGTGATATCAGTTTTTTACCGCATAGTCAGAAATCAGGAAGATTGAGGTCGCTTGTCCGGGACAGGATATACTCGTCCCGGGGGCTGTAATGGGAAAGACGGTTTGTTTATGAATAACAGCAGGATGAACCTGCCGGACTGGATGGGCCCACAAGAATATGCGGATTGGGGCTTGGAGATAAAGAGAAGCCGCGGTATGGGCTTTTTACGCAAAACTCTGCATGAACTGCAAAAAGGTCTGTCCAGTGAACGGTTAAGTGAATATTATGCCCGTCAGAATGGTCTGCTCCAGGCTATTGACCCCCGAATCAAACTGATAGCCACGGTGGGTTTGATACTTGGGGCTGGCTTGACTCGTAATATAGGGGTCCTGCTGGGCTTATGGCTCTTGACCATGCTGCTCATGTACTTATCCCGGTTGCCCGTTGTGAAATTGCAAGTTAACATCTGGGCGTTTATCCCGCTTATAACCTTGCTGGTTGCCCTACCCGGCATGTTTAACCTCATTAATGACGGAACTCCTCTGCTGGTCGTTCATCACTTCAGTGAGCCTGTACACCTGTGGGGCTATAGACTGCCTTCCAGTATATTCATAAGTTATCAGGGAGCCCGGGCTGCTTTATATCTTTTTCTGCGAGTAGGAATATCAATATCTTTTGGGGTATTATTGGCTGTGACCACGCCGGTGTCCCGCTTGTTGAAATCCCTCCATATGCTTGGCGTACCGGCATTATTTGTAATGATTATTGAGATGACCTACCGCTATCTGGTACTTTTACTCATGTTATCGCTGGAAATGTTTGAGGCACGCAAAATGCGTACCGTAGGTAATTTATCCCTGCGTCAACAGCAGGCTCAGGTGGGTTCGTCAATAGGAGCGCTGTTTGTCAAAAGCATGATGATGGCCGAAGAGGTCTATCAGGCTATGACTGCTCGCTGCTATACCGGCAATGGCTAAGAAGGCCAGGAAGAGACGGGGAAAGTGATTTCTTCCGGCCGGATCTTTAATAAATAGAAGAGTCTAAAGATAGGGGGATGTTCTTTGGCGGAAATGCTGTTTAGTTTGCAGGGAGTCGGCTTCACCTACGGCAGGGGCATAGATGTTTTCCGTAATTTAAACTTGCAGGTGGCAAAGGGGGAAAGCCTTTGTCTGCTGGGGGCCAATGGCTCCGGAAAGTCTACTTTGTTGAAGATGCTGTGCGCTCTGGTTTTTCCTGAAGAAGGCAGGCTTATAGCCTTTGACCGGGAGATAACCGAACAGCTTATGGAAAATGACCGTTTTGCCCAAAATTTTCACCGCCGGGTCGGTTTCATATTTCAGAACTCCGATGCCCAGCTTTTTACCACCCGGGTAGAGGATGAAATTGCCTTTGGCCCTATACAACTGGGATTAAGCCGGGCTGAAGTGGGTAAACGGGTAGACGATGTGATCGGCATGCTGCAGTTGGAAGAACTGCGGGAGAGATCACCCTATTTGCTCAGCGGCGGAGAAAAGAAAAAGGTGGCGGTGGCTTCAGTACTGGTACTGAACCCGGAAGTGCTTATCCTGGATGAACCAACCAACGGCTTGGATCCCAGAACCCAGAGATGGCTGATAGATCTGCTGCTGGAGCTGAACCGGCGGGGCTGCACTATTATAACCTCCACCCACAACCTGGAGCTGGCCCATGCTCTATCCCGGCGGGCCCTGGTTTTATCCGAACAGCATGAGCTGATATATGACGGTTCAACGGCTGAAGTGCTGGCCAATCGCAAACTGCTGCAGGAGGTAAACCTTATTGACGAGTACTGTCATATCCATGGGGAAAGAGAACATATTCATCGTTACGTTCACAATTAGGCCAATGGGGGGGGGCGGAAAACAGCGGACCAGAATTCTGTTTTTTCAGGGTTTCTTTTTAAGCTTGTAAAAGAAAAATAGATACAATAATATAGATGCAGCAAGCCTATAAAAAAAATTAGGGCATTTTGTAGGATAATTTGAACTTATATAGAATACATATTTAAGATGCTTATTGGGACCTGTCAACGAATGACGGGTTGAGCAATAAAAAAGAATAATGGCTGGTTGGTTAAATTCATGGTGACAGTGGTAAAAATGCGACTTGCATCATATAAATTCTCCGAGTCTGTATGACCTAATGGTGTAAAAGCTACGGCATGCAGACCCAGGTGTGGCTGGAAACGGCCAGGCCTTCCCATATTGTGAAAAGGAGATGCTAAAGTTTAGGCAGAAAATGATAAGCGTGCCCATGAAGGGCTCGGCTGCTTATCTATTTGTGCATCTATGCTCGGCATTTCGTGCCGAGCTTTTTTTCATACTTGAGGTGGCTGGCTAAATAATTAATTCACTTGGGTGAAGGTGGACTGAATGCATGAATTATCAATTATTCAAAGCGTGGTGGATACGGTAAGGGAAAGTGCGCGATCCCATGGCTTTATCCGGGTCAATAAAGTGAAATTGGTGGTGGGAAAATTGACCATGGCTTTGCCGGACAGCCTCCAATTTGCTTTTGAGGCCCTGGCGGTGGACGAGATGTTTAAAGACGCGGCCCTGGAGATTGAGGAAAAAGAGCTTTGTTGTCTATGTACCTGTTGCCAGAGCCGGTTTCAGGTTAATGATGACTATAATTTCATTTGTCCGCAATGTGGACAGGGGCAGGTTGATGTCATTACCGGACGGGAACTTTATATTGATTATTTCGAAGGGGACGAAGGCTGATGGCAAAGGTAAACATGCAAAGCAATATCCTGGGGGCTAATGAGCTTTTGGCTCGCAAAAATCGTTCTGCTTTTAAGGAGAGCCGGGTGCTGGCAGTCAACCTTATGAGTTCTCCCGGTTCCGGTAAGACCACTATACTGGAGCGCACTATTGAAAAGCTGGGAGACAAACTTAACCTGGGAGTCATTGAGGGTGATTTGTACACCGATCAGGATGCCCGGCGTATAGAGAAAAAGGGAGTGCGGGTGGTGCAGATAAATACCGAAGGTACCTGCCACCTGGATGCGGGGATGGTAGGCAAAGCCTACGAAACATTATCTGCGGCCCAGCTCGACCTGATATTTATCGAAAATGTAGGCAATCTGGTCTGCCCGGCCGAGTTTGATCTGGGTGAAGATTTCCGGGCAGTAGTTATGAGCACTGCCGAAGGTAACGACAAAGTCTTAAAATACCCTCTCATTTTTCGGGAGGCCAGGGTGGTATTAGTCAATAAAATAGATTTACTGGACTATACCGATTTTAGTTTGGATAAATTTAAGGATGATTTGAAGCAGGTGAACCCGTCCGCGCTGACCTTCATGGTTTCAGCCCGGACGGGTATGGGAATAGACCAATGGAGTGAATTCCTGCTGAGGGAGGTGAGAAATAAGGCCGTTTGATGGATAAATATAGATGAAGGTTATTACTTGATGTGATTGGGATTGTGGAGAGAATTATTTGATTGTTGGATAATTATTTGATTGGGGGGAATGTCTTAAATGCCTACCAAACTGAGTCGCAGAGACTTCATTCGCCTCTGTGCAGGTTCGGCCGCAGCTATATCCATGACAGGATTCCTTGGTCCTTATTTGTCTGAAGCTGTAGCAGCCGGTGCTCCTCCGGTTATCTGGATCCAGGGGGCATCTTGCACAGGGTGTTCAATTTCCTTGTTGAATACGGTTCATCCTGATATTAAAAAAGTTTTGACCGAAGTGATCAGCTTGAGATATCATCCCAATATTATGGCAGCTGCCGGTGATCTGGCTCTGCAGGAGATGTACAAAGTAGCCGAGGAGAATGCGGGTAATTTCTTCCTGGTTGTTGAAGGTGCGGTACCGACCGGTGCTAATGGCGCGTACTGTACGGTAGGTGAGGAAAACGGCCATCATATAACCTTTGAAAAACTGGTTACCGATATCGGCAAAAAATCCGCGGCGATATTGTCTTTTGGCACCTGCTCGGCTTTCGGCGGAATTCCTGCTACGCCGCCCAATCCCACTGAGTGTAAGCCGGTTTCCAAGGTGGTTAAGGATGTTCCGGTTATTAATGTACCCGGCTGTCCGCCTCATCCCGATTGGATGGTAGGAACCATCGCCCATGTATTGCTGTATGGAATTCCTGAGCTCGACACCTTTGGCCGTCCTACCATGTTCTTTGACAAAATCATCCATGATAATTGTCAGAGAAGGCAGTATTTCGACAACGGCATATTTGCCAAGAACTTCGGGGAAATGGGATGTATGCTGGAACTGGGCTGCAAAGGCCCTATTGCTCATTGTGATGCTACCACCAGGCTGTTTAACGGCGGGGTTAACTGGTGCGTCAAGTGCGGCAGTGTCTGTATTGGCTGCACTGAACCGCAGTTCCCGGGTTGGCCGATGTATGAGAGAATGGCAGAGATGCCGGTGGGACCTGCAACTTCCGTAACCGTTGACCAGGTCGGCGGGGTACTGGGTGCCGCTGCCGTATTAGGTATTGGCGGGCACCTGGCAGGTAATGTAGCTACCGGCCGTATTGGCCCCAAAAAGAACGAAGAAGAGAAAGAGGGTGACAATTAATGGCCAAGGTTGTTGTCGATCCCGTAACCCGTATTGAAGGCCACTTGAAGCTGGAGGTCGAAATAGACGGCGGTGTGGTAAAAGATGCCTGGACCAGTGGAACCCTATGGCGGGGATTTGAAAAAATTATGCAGGGCAGAGACCCCCGCGATGCTGAGCAGATAGTGCAGAGAATTTGCGGCGTTTGCCCCACTTCCCATGCTACTGCGGGTATTTTGGCACTGGACGATGCATTTGGCATTGAACCGCCACCCAATGGAAGGATAATAAGAAACCTGATTCTCGGTTCCAATTTTATTCAGTCGCATATATTGCATTTTTTCCATCTGGCCGCCTTGGATTATGTCGATGTGGAACGGGTGAAAAGCATCAATGTAAATATACCTCCTTTTAAACCCAGGTATAATACTCCTTTCAATTTGCCGGATGATATCAATGAATTTGCTGCCAGCTGTTATCTGGATGCTCTGGTGGCACGCCGCAAAGCCCAGGAAGCCTTGGCTATTTGGGGAGGCAAGATGCCCCATGTCCAGTCCATAGTTCCAGGCGGAGTCTCTGAAGTTCCGGATGCCCAGAAAGTTTTCGAATACATCACCCGCATAGATGAACTTATTGATTTTATTGAAAATAAATATATACCGGTGGTTCAGGCAGTAGCCCAATATTTCCCGGAAGACTTCAATATTGGTATCGGCTGCAAGAATATGATGGCCTACGGCGGCTTCCCGCTGGAAGAGGGTAAAGATCATGTTAAAAAGGATAAGTTCTTCCCATCAGGCATCTATCTGCGAGGACAGGATCTGTCTTTTGACCCTAAGAATATAGCTGAAGAGGTAAAATACTCCTGGTATGAAGATGATACCGGCGGACAAACTCCGGACGTAGCTGTTATTACCGCCGCTCCCGAAAAGAAGGGCGCCTATTCCTGGATGAAATCTCCCCGTTATAACGGCAACCCCATGGAAGTCGGCCCTCTGGCCAGAATGTGGGTCATGAAGCAGAAAGATGTGCGGGGACTGGGCGACAAGGCCTTTTCTGTATTGGGAAGACATTTTGCCCGGGCAGTCGAATGCAAGCTGGTGGCTCATGAACTGAAAAAATGGGTTCTGGAGCTTAAGCCCGGTGAACCGGTTTGTAATCCCCATAAAGTTCCCAAGGGCAGTGAAGTCGTAGGCATGGGTCTCACTGAAGCTCCTCGTGGCGCTCTGGGACACTGGCACAAGATCAGCAGCGATGGCCGGACCGCCGTCTATAATGCAGTAGTGCCAACTACCTTTAATGCTTCACCTCGAGATGAAAGAGATGTTCAGGGACCCATGGAGCAGGCAATAATCGGTACTCCGGTACAGGATATTAATAGTCCGGTGGAACTGGTCAAAATAGTAAGGTCTTTTGACCCCTGCTTTGGCTGCGCCATCCACATTCTGACTCCTGACAAAAGAACTATCAGCCAGTTCGCTATCAACTAGGGGGTGAAATGATGGTAAAACAGATGGAGGATAGGCATTCTGTCTGGATCCGGTTTTGTCACTGGACGAATATGATTGCCATAACCCTATTGATTTTAACCGGATACTACATTCATGCTCCCCATGCTTTCAGGTTGTTCAGCAATATGGACACTCCGCGCACCCTTCATTTTGCTATGGCTTATGTATTGTGCTTCGGGGTGGTATTGCGGGTGTACTATGCTATTGCAGCCAAAGATGCCAAGAATATCGTTTTTAGTTTAAAAGAGGATACCCCTAAGTTTCCCAGTATGATAAAGTATTATCTCTTCATGGCTGACAGCCACCCTTATTATGGCAAGTATAACCCGGGGCAGAAAATGATGTATACTGGATGGCTGTTCATGGCTCTTATCCAGATCATCACCGGGTTTATACTTTACAAACCTGATATGTTTATGGCCCTGGGCGGCTTCCTGGGGGGGTACTTAGCCGTCCGCCTGATTCATTATATAGTAACCTGGCTGTTTGTACTTTCCGTGCTGGCTCATGTATATCTTGATATTTCCGAAGGTATACCGGTATTAAAATCCATGTTTACCGGCAAAATCCCCGCCGATTTTGATCATGGTACCCATGAAGAGGAAGTCAAGGCTGATGGCGGAGTCAGTGCTTAAAGGGACAGGGGGCTATGGATTGAAAAAAATCATGGTTGTAGGTATAGGTAACCTGATCATGCAAGATGATGGTGCAGGTGTGCATGTAGTTAATTGCCTGAGTGAGATGGATATTCCTGCCGAAGTGGAATTAATTGATGGCGGTACCTACAGCTATGACCTGGTGGATTTTTTTTGCCAGGGGGATACTATTATTGTTATTGATGCCATGCAGGCTGGGGGAGAGCCAGGTACCATTTACCGGGCTCCCCTGGAGCAGCTTGGCCTGCAGTTTGATTCTGCCCTGATCTCGGTGCATGATTTGGGGTTTGTGCAGGCGGCCCAGCATGTTAATATGCTGGGCCACTATCCTCAAATTTTGGTTTATGGCATTGAGCCTAAAACCCTGGGTCTGGGGCTTGAGCTTTCTCCGGAAATCGCCGCCCAGGTACCAAAAGTAGCAGAGCTTATAAAGAAAGACATTGACCGTTTGCTGGAGATGCTTTGATGAACAAAGGGAACAAGGGGATGTTCTTTTTGTTGCCTTACTGTGTTAAGCAAGCAAAAGGAACGTCCCCTTAGACCCGGTTCCTTCTAAAAGGTGAAATAATGCTAGAAGCAGCAGCTGGATACAGAATAAAAATCACCGGTATAGTACAGGGAGTTGGATTCAGGCCCCATGTATACCGTCTAGCCACCGAGTATGGCCTGAAGGGGTGGGTGCTTAACGCTTCCACCGGAGTGTATATAGAAGTTGAAGGCGATGAGGATAAGGTGGAGGCATTTACCCGCCGTCTGGTGGATGACCCACCACCCTTGGCTATGATTCGCAGTTGCTCCATAGAGAATATAGGATTCCAGGGCTTTAAGGAATTTACCATTCATGCCAGCACCGAAGAAAGTGCTAAGACTGCTATGATTTCCCCTGATATCGCTATCTGCGAAGATTGCAAGCGAGAGGTCAGGGACCCTGCCGACCGGCGTTATGGATATCCCTTTACCAACTGCACCAACTGCGGGCCTCGTTTTACCATTATTAAAGACGTTCCCTATGACCGGGCCCAAACTACGATGGCAGATTTCCCTATGTGTCCGGAGTGCCGCCAGGAATATGAGAATCCTTTGCACCGCCGTTTTCATGCTCAGCCCAATGCCTGCCCGGTATGTGGCCCCCATGCCACTCTTCTGGATAATAAGGGGCAGGTGCTTGATAATCCGACCGTGGAAATCTTAAAAGCCGGCTATATTGTAGCGGTTAAAGGCCTGGGGGGGTTTCATCTGGCTGCTGCCGCCAGGAATAAAACGGCGGTCAAGGCTTTGCGGGTAAGAAAGCGCCGCGATGCCAAGCCCTTTGCGGTAATGGCCCGGGATCTCAAAACGGCGCACCAATACGCTTGGATAAGCCCGGCGGAGGAAAGCTGGCTGAGTTCTCCCCAGGCTCCTATCGTAATACTTACCAGCAGGCAGCATCCGGAATTGGATATGAACCTGATTCATCCCGGGTTAAATACCCTGGGAGTTATGCTCCCTTATACTCCGCTGCATTATCTCCTGTTTGATGATGATCTTGATCTTTTGATTATGACCAGTGCCAATATAAGTGATGAGCCGCTTATAACCACTAATGAGGAAGCATTGAATAAACTGGCTGCCATAGCCGACTATTTTCTGATTCACAATCGGGATATATACAACCCCTGTGATGATTCGGTGATGAAGGTAAGTAAAAACCATACCCCGCATTATTTCCGCCGGGCCCGCGGCTTTGTCCCTCTGGGAATTCCCATCCCCGAGCGTCCTCAGTCCGTACTGGCAGTGGGAGGAGAAATGAAAAACACCTTCTGTATTACCAGAGCGGGAGAAGCATTTTTAAGCCAGCACTGGGGAGATTTGAACCATTATCTGAACTATAAAAATTTCCTCAATGGGATAGAACGCTTCCAAAAAATGCTGGATGTACGGCCGCAGATTATTGCCCACGATCTGCACCTCGATTATCAAAGTACCCGTTGGGCCAAGGAACAGAAGGGGCTGAAAAAAATAGCGGTTCAGCATCACCATGCCCACATGGCGGCGGTTATGGCGGAAAACGCACTTGCCGGAGAGACCCTGGGTTTGATATGTGATGGCACTGGATGGGGAACCGACGGCGCCGTCTGGGGATGCGAAATACTGCAGGGAGACTACCGCAGTTTTGAGCGCCGGGGGCATCTGCACTACCTGCCTGTGCCCGGGGGAGATGTTACCGCCCAAAAACCTTACCGTATGGCTATGGTATATCTTATTGCCGCCCTGGGCGAAAGCCGGGCCCGAAAAGCGGCTGCCAAATATCTGCCGGAGCTTAAAGATGAGGAAAGCGATTTGCTGCTCAATCGTTTGGCCGGAGGCAAGGAAATTATGACTTCGTCCTGCGGCCGGCTCTTTGATGCGGTGGGCGCGCTTCTCAATGTATGTGCCGTCAACCGCTATGAAGGACAGGCGGCGATTGAACTGGAGGCAGCAGCCGGGCTTAAGGCGGATGGCTATTACAATTATGATATCGTAAGAGAGCAGGGAATGTGGATTATGAACCCTCTCCCTATGTGGCCGGCACTGCTGGCGGATATGGAAAAGGACCTGCCGATGAAGGCCATTGCTTATAGATTTCACCAGACCGTAATCCGGATGTTTCTGGAGACGCTGAGAAGGGTGCGCGATGACACAGGATTAAACCGGGTCGTTTTAAGCGGCGGAGTGTTTCATAATGATATTATTTCCAGCGGTCTGCTAGAATTCCTGGAGGCCAGCGGATTTGAAGTTTATTATCACCAGCAGGTGCCGCCGGGTGATGGGGGCATAGCGCTGGGTCAGGCCGTAATAGCAAGCGAGGTGATTGACTGATGTGTCTGGGAGTTCCAGCCCAAATCCTTAAAATATTGGATGAGCAGATGGCCCGGGTAGATGTTGACGGCAATCAGGTCGACATCAGCATCCAGCTGGTCCCGGATGTAAAAACCGGTGATTATGTCCTGGTGCATGCCGGTTTTGCCATGGATATCATTGATGCCGGTGTTGCCGATGAGACCATGAAATTGCTTAAGGAGTTGCAGTCCAGTTGAATTTAAATAATGATAATAAATATGTCAGCTCCCTGCTGCAGGATATTCAATCTGAATCCCGGGATATTGCCCTGATGGAAGTCTGCGGAACCCATACCATGGCTATCGCTAAAAGTGGAATCCGTAATCTGATGCCGGGTAACCTGAAATTGTTATCAGGTCCGGGCTGTCCGGTCTGTGTAACCGCCCAGGGTGATATAGATGCAGTTATTGACCTGGCGGAGAGGCCGGGCATCACCCTGGTTACCTTCGGCGATATGATGCGGGTGCCGGGCAACAACAGCTCTTTGCAGGAGGCGCGCAGCCGGGGGGCAGATGTACGGGTGGCTTATTCGCCTCTGGATGCTCTGGCTATAGCCCGGCAGAACCGGCGATTGGAGGTAGTATTTCTGGGTATCGGCTTTGAAACTACAGCTCCGGTCGTGGCTGTTACCGTCGAGCAGGCCAGACGGGAAGGGTTGAAAAACTTCTCCGTTTTTTCATTACACAAGGCGGTCCCTCCAGCCTTGGAGGTTATCTTCGCCGACCCTGCCATTAAAGTGGATGGCTTGATCTGTCCCGGGCATGTTTCTATTGTGATAGGTTTGAAGCCCTATCTCAGCCTGGCGGTAAAATACCACCAGCCCTGTGTAGTAACCGGCTTTGAGACCAGGGATATTCTTGAAGGGATTGTAATGCTGCTGCAGCAGATTCGTAAAGGTGAAGCTCAGGCTCAGATCCAATATAAACGGGTGGTAAAACCGGAAGGGAATCGGGTGGCCCAGGAGACAATAAAACGGGTTTTTAGGCCCGTAGGAGCCCGCTGGCGGGGATTGGGCTTTATTGAAAACAGCGGCCTGGAATTTAACCGTGAATATGAAGACTGGGACGCCCGGCGTAAGTTCGATATACCTGAGTATGAAGATATACCGATAAAAGGCTGCGCCTGCGGACAGGTCCTGAGGGGCAGGATTACTCCACCTGCCTGCCCTCTGTTTGGCCAACCCTGTACCCCCCTAAATCCGGTTGGTCCCTGTATGGTCTCTCATGAAGGAGCCTGCGCCGCTTATTATCGCTACCGAATAACCTGAGAGGGCCCTTTTAAATGCGGAAAAAGCGGAGAGGGAAAAGTTTGTCACGTCTCATTCAGCATCGTGCAAAGGGAGGAAATATTTAATGAAAGCGGAGCGAATATTAATGGCTCACGGCAGTGGCGGCTTAATGAGTCAGCAGTTGATCGACGAGATTTTTAAAGCCGCCTGGAGCAATGAATATCTGGAGAGCATGCTGGACGGTGCTCTGCTTGATCTGCCTGCGGGCCGGATAGCTATGTCGACCGACTCTTTTGTCATTACCCCCATATTTTTCCCCGGAGGAGATATAGGCAAGCTTTCCATCTGCGGCACAATTAATGACCTGGTAGCCTGCGGAGCCCGCCCCCTTTACCTCTCGGTGGCTATGATTATTGAAGAAGGCCTGCCCCTGGCTGATTTACGCCGGATTGCAGCTTCTATGGCGCAAACGGCTGCCTTGGCCGGGGTCAAATTAGTAACCGGTGACACCAAAGTGGTGGAAAAGGGAAGTGCCGATGGCATTTTTATAAACACCACCGGTATCGGGCTGATACCCGCAGGGATTGATTACCGCCCGCAGCAGATCCGGGAAGGCGACCATATTATAGTAACCGGGACTATGGGTGACCATGGCCTGAGTATCTTGGCTCAGCGTGAAGGCCTGCGGTTTTCCACCCCGGTAAGCAGTGACTGTGCCCCGCTCTATGCTATAGGCCGGAAACTGGCGCCATATAAGGCTGATATCCGCTGTATGCGGGATCCCACCCGGGGCGGACTGGCCACCGTTTTGAACGAGATAGCCGTCCAATCCAACCTGGGTATAATAGTACGGGATAAAGATATCCCGGTTTCCCCGGTGGTTCGAGGCGCCTGTGACATGTTGGGAATGGATCCCCTTTATATGGCCAATGAAGGTAAAATGGTGATATTTACCGCTCCGGAAAAATCTGCTGCTGTGCTGGAAACTTTGCACAGTATTGCCGAATGCCAGGCAGCAGCCATAATCGGTGAATTGAGAGCCCAACCGGCAGGACTGGTTCTGATTACAACCGAACTGGGAGCTGAACGGATACTGGCTACCCTGGAGGGAGAACATGTTCCCCGCATCTGCTGATAACATATCAGGAGAAGTTGGCTTCTAATCTGATGAAGTCAGTCTAAAAGAATACTATCAGTCAAACCAATAGGGCAGGAATGAGAATTCAGTTGTCGAAGTTATCCCTAAACCCATAATGAGGTGAGTAAATTTGCAGCTTATAGCAATAGAAAACTTTCGTATGGTGGATCGTAATAAAGCAGCGGGAGCAGCCCGATTTCATGAGGGCCAGACCGACGCTGCGGTGGAGCTTATTTTTTATTTGCAGAGCAATTATTGCGTAACCATTAAGGTTGGGCGTCATGACAAAACTTTTTCCCAGGAAAAATTGGAGGAATTTGTCTGCGAGAATCGGATGCAACTCAAGCAAATGGTTGCGCCTATGATACCGCCAGCCCGTGCAGACGCCCGCAAAGATTGGATGGAACAATACCGGGAATAGGGCTTTGAGTTATTTATTTTAAGAAGGATAGTATTATTCCAGCCAGAACACCTGCTCCCAGTGAGATTAAAGCAGTCTTTTTATCCATCAGGGCAGCAGTGATTTTTTGGAATTTTCTCCGGGTAAAATCACCCAGGATCAGTTGAATCTTGTTATTGGCGTCAATAATTATATTAGGCTTTTTGTCGCCTGGCATAACTTAACACTTCCTTTGATCATTGTACTTTTTAATGACAGTAATAATGAGAAAATCAGCTCCCAATATGAGCAGGTAAAGTAACAAGAAGCCGGGAGTATTGAATATATTTTTAAATATACCGTAAAAGACCATTATTGGCAGGAGCATAGTAAAACCAATGGCCAGTAACTTTAATGTTCTGATCAATCGGCAGCCTCCGTTACATAAAAAATATTATTATTGAAAAAGTTGCATATAGATTATAACTCTACCAGGATATAAATAGGAGAGCTATCTTGCAGCCAGGGTATCTTTATGGTACAATCTTATCCTGTTGATGCTGTAGCATTCGGCTTGATTATTTGGAAAACTACTACTGTTGTTTTTTGGGTTGTAGTTCACATATAATCTAGGTAACAGGAGTACAATTTACTGTATACGTTTGAAGCATGAGGACGGCCTTGCCAGTTAAGCAAAAAGCGTACAATTGAATAGTTCCAGGTTGCGGCAAATAGATACGGAGGTGATGCTAATGAAAAAGAAGTGGGGCAAAGGGGATCCGGTAAATCTCTCGGATTTACTGAAAATTACACCAGTAGCCAACGAAATCATACAGCTTAGCGAGGAACTGGAAATAAGTACCACCGACGTAATGTGGATAGTATCCCAGATAATTGATAATGGTGAAGAAATAAACGCTCATCAGCGCCCGATAGATAATGAAGATGTACTGGACGATGAATGGGATGATATAGACCTGGAGCATCTTGAAGAGGACATGGATCAGGCCATGTATATGGTAAACGTTAAAATCAATGGCAGCGGCAGGTTCCCGGAAATAGGATTCAAAGCAGGCATCAATGATCGAGACGATATAGCCTATTTTTTTGACATGGTACTGGAAATGCTGGATAAACTGGACTAAATCAAAAACATTTACGGCCCGGGTAGAATTATCCGGGCCTTATTAATTAAGGCATAGGGGGAGTAAAGTGAACTGGCGCCGGGTTATTTATATTGCCCTGGTTGTATTTGGGGCCGCAATACTTTTCCGCAATATTCCCGATTCCCAACCGCAATTACCGGAACCGTTATTGGATCAACAGGTAATACTGCAGGATTTCTTGAATCTGGAGCACCAGGCATATTCTGAGGGTGATTACCAGCCTGATTCCATCTATTTCCCCTATGACTATAGAGGCGATCGGGGAAATGAATTTTACCTCACCATAAAAAATCAAGAGGGGATAGCAACCCTGAAATATGTGCTGGAGAAAAATTCCTCCGGGAAACTGGAATATATACTTAAGAACCGCTGGCCGGATATGAATCTTCCCGCCGATCGGTTTGAAAGCTATAAGTTTGAAGATGACGGCTGGGTTAATACCAACCGGCTATAATATAGACCGGCAGGGGATCAGTTCTTCTTCCGCTGCATTTTTTCAGCTCTAATGGTCAGAAATTCTACCAGGGGGGAATAATGGAGCAGAGCGCTGGTCAGAAGCACCGTAGCCAGTATTCCGCAAATACTGGCTACACCTCCGTGAACCATGCCGGTAGCGGAGACAAAATAAAAGCAAAGACACCATATGAATCGGGCTATAACCCCATCGCGGGTCAACATATAACTATCCTTCCTGTCTTTGAGTTATCCAAATCGGTCTAGACTTATCCGGGAGCATCTCTCCAATACCTGGTCCTGGTTTAGTATTAGTAGTCTAAAGCTTGCTATGTATCAGGGATGCCTGTAAAATCAGGTAAGAAATGAAAATTTGTCAAGTTTGGCGTAGTGAGGTTTTTTCATGCAGTTAGATATGATCAATCTTATATGGCTGGGGCTGGGAGCATTACTGGGAGCCTCCATATGCTATGGGGTAATAAAAGGCAGATGGGAGGTTAGCCATACCCGGGAGTTAAGTGAGCGGATGGCTGAAGAAGCCATTTTGAGAGAAAGGCTGCAGAGCCGGGAAAGCTATATCCTTCAGCTAAATGCTGAGCAGGATGAGCTTAGCCGCCGTATGGGGCAATTGCAGGAGGAATTAAAACATGAGCAGCAAACCCGGGCCGCCGCGGAAGAGAAAAACCGTCAGATTCCCGGACTGGAAGCGGCCGTAGCCAACCGGGAACAGCAGATAGTGCAATTGATGGAGGAAAACGCCAAACTACGCGAAAAACAGAGCGAATTGCAGACCAGGATACAGGAAGAGCAACGCCTGGTTGAAGAAAAAGTGGTTTTGCTGGATAAAGCTCAGGAAAATCTGCTGGCAGCTTTTAAGGCGCTTTCGGCCGAGGCCCTGCAGACCAATAATCAAGCTTTTCTGGAATTGGCTCAGGTTTCTTTGGAAAAATATCAGGCAGGAGCCCAAAGCGACTTGGAAAAGCGCCAGCAAGCCATCAATCACTTGGTTGAACCTTTGCAGCAATCTCTGGCTAGAGTTGACCGGGAAATAAAAGAACTGGAAAATGTGCGCAGCTCAGCTTATGCAGGCCTGAGTGAGCAAGTCAAATCCATGGCTCGCACTCAGGTGCAGCTGCAGGCAGAAACCGCCCAACTGGTAAAGGCTCTGCGTATGCCTAACACAAGAGGCAGATGGGGAGAGATCCAGCTTAGACGGGTGGTGGAAATGGCAGGCATGGTGGAACACTGCGACTTTTACCAGCAGCAATCGTTGGATACGGAAGAGGGCAGGCAGCGTCCCGATATGCTGGTCAGGCTGCCCGGCGAACGCTTTATAGTAGTTGACTCCAAAACCCCTTTACTGGCTTATCTGGAGGCCATTGAAACTGGGGATGAGGAGGTCCGTCGGCATAATCTGAAAGAACACGCTCGCCAGGTACGGACTCAGGTTAATCAATTGGCCAGTAAAAATTACTGGGAACAGTTCCAACCTGCCCCCGAATTCGTAGTATTATTTTTGCCCGGGGAGTCTTTTTTCAGTGCGGCGTTGCAGCAGGATCCGGCTCTGATAGAGTATAGCTCCCAGCAAAAAGTGATTTTGGCCACTCCTACCACCTTAATAGCTCTTTTGCTGGCAGTGGCCTATGGCTGGCGCCAGGAGAGCATTGCCGAAAACGCTGTGCAGATCAGCGAACTGGGCAAAACTCTTTATAATCGTCTCAGTTTAATGACCAATTATTTTAGCGATTTGAGAAAAGGGCTGGAACGTTCTATCGACGCTTATAACCGGGCAGTCGGCTCCATGGAATACCGGGTATTGCCCACAGCCCGGAAATTTAAGGAGCTGGGGGCAGCCAACGGGAAGTCCATCCCGGTGCTGGAGCCGGTTGACAAAATACCGCGCCATTTACTTAAGCGGGAGGATGAGACCGAAGAGGGACAAGTATACCAGACAGCAGCTTGTGCTTATGATGACAATGGGCATGATTCCTCCCCGGAGGGATAACCGCCAGTTACAATATTTTCAAAAAAGACATTAACGCAATGTAATTATTGTGATATAATAATAATGTATGGTTAAGTTGCTTTTGCTCAGAAGGAGGTGATAGCATGGATAAGAAGCTGATTGACCAAATCCTCAAAGATATCGGCCTTGAGCATATTGAGGAAGGTAATGAGGGTAAAGACGACAACGAATAAAAAGAAGCCGTTTAAGTGGAGTCCTTAAATGGCTTCTTTTTATTTGGGGTATTTATTTCTTTGCTTTTTCAGTCTCCTTAAGCAATTCGGAGACGGTTACAAAGGTATAGCCCTGTTGCTTCAGGTTTTTAATTACTGTCGGCAGAGCTTCATGAGTCTGTTTGCAGGTATCGCTGGCATGCATAAGGATAATATCTCCCGGGTGAGCGCGTTTGCTGACCCGCTCAATGATAGTGCTGGTCCCCGGGTTCATCCAATCCAGGGAATCGGTACTCCATTGTATAGCTTCATAATTGCATTCATGAATGGCTTCAATTACCTGGTCGTTATAATCGCCGTTAGGCGTCCTGATAAGTTTGGCGTCAACTGCAGTCACTTCTTTGATATTCTTGTGGGCCTTCATCACTTCTTCTTTAATCTCAGTCTTACTGAGGTTGCTCAAATTAATATGGCGATAGCCGTGACTACCGATTTCATGCCCGTCTTTCTTAATCCGTTGGGCTATTTCAGGATATTGCTTAACCCAGGGGCCGGAAAGGAAAAAAGTGCATTTTACCTTATTTTCCTTAAGAATTTCAATTATCGGCATCGGGGTCTTATTACCCCAGCTTATATCAAAGGTCAGTGCTACTACTTTCTTATCGGTAGGGACTTCGTAGATCGGCTTAACCCGATGATAAGCCTGCACATACACTACACTACTGACCAAGACCACCAAGGCTACCATACCGATGAGGATAAGTCTAGCCTTGGCGGGCAGTTCATAGAAACCGAAGATTTTCGGCATAATAAACCGACCCCCCTATTGCGCTTTTTTACATTTTTATGGTAGCTGATGTTTCTTTATTACTGGTTTCCAATTTAATTAGCTCACTCATAGTCATAAAGCGGTAGCCTTCTTCCTGCAAACGGGAAATTATCATATCGGTAGCCTTGGCGGTCTGCATACCGTTGGGGCAGCCATCGTGCAAGATAATAATCTGCCCGGGCTGGATATTTTTTATTACATTCTTGGCAATGGTCGGCGCCTTTACCCCATTACGCCAATCTTTACTGTCCTGCTGATAGGTCCAGTAGGCTATCGTCATTTTTTCCTTCTTAGTCATCGCCACCAGGTCATAGGAAAGATATCCTCCCGGTGGACGTAATAAAACAGGATTTTGCCCGGTAAGACGTTTGATGATATTCGTAGTTCGGGTTATCTCATCAAGCTGAATCTCTTTGCTGATCTTATTAAAATCAGGATGACTGTAACTATGATTGCCGATCTCGTGACCTTCGGCAGCCATTCTTTTTAGAATTTCCGGGTGGGATTCCGATCGCTGGCCCATTACAAAAAAAGTGGCCTGGACTTTATGCTTTTCAAGTACATCCAGCAATACTGGAGTAAACTGGGGGTCAGGACCATCATCGAAGGTAAGGGCAACAACCTTTTTATCGGTTTTTATTTTATCCACCACGATCTTTTCCTGCTTCCAATTATCCATATTGGGATGTAGAGCAAGGGAGGAGGTAGTTATCAGCAAAACCATGACCAACATAAAGAAGATCAGGTAGAAACCTGCGGTTCGTTTGCGCATTACTAATATGAAAATCATAGCTGCCTCATTCCATTTAGCTTTTTTTACTTAATCTATATTTAATCGGAAACGGAACTATGCCTCTAGATGAGACAGTTGTTAGGGGCGGTAAAAAAGAGAGAATCCAGGAGTGCTTACTTGACGCGGAAGAAGCCGCAAGTTCGAATCTGGTACGGCTCAGCATAAAAAGGCATGTCTTCCCGCCAAGGAAGGCATGTATTTTTCTGTCAAGCAGAGAATGGTATTATAGAGAAAAGGCTTGTTGTCATAGACAGACGAACAGGAATTTAACACTATTGATAAAGAAGGAAAAAATGAGTAAGAAGTTGCTATGTATAAAACTGATTCATACAATCATCTGGGCATTCTTTGTCTTAGTGATTTTCTATATCCTGTTGGCAGGTATATTGGATAAGATCAATGTATATACCTTTATTGCCATTGGGCTGGTCGTGGCGGAAGGATTGATTCTTCTGTTGTTTGGCTGGAGATGTCCGTTGACGGTTGTGGGGGAAAAATATACCGATGATTATGAGATAGGCTTTGATATTTTCCTTCCCAAATGGATGGCCAAGAATAATAAAGTTATTTTTGGAACGCTTTTTGGGATTGGTGTAGTTATCGTAATTTTAAGGCTGCTTGATATTTTCTGAAGTAAATTCTAATTTATGGTGGCTATTATACGGCAACGCCCTGCCAACTCAAAAAATCTTTTTACCGTCATTAATCCAAGATTATCGGGCTGAAAAAGGATGTAATCGGGCATCTTTTTCAGTCCGATTCTTATGTTGCACTAAAAAATAATAAAAAGATATTGACCATGACGTAACGTAATAGTTTAGAATCAGTTTTGAAAG
>ENA-UOOR01001141-UOOR01001141.1-fermentation-metagenome-genome-assembly--contig:-NODE-1141-length-32967-cov-94.060829_pt1 | contig 32967 bp, 28 predicted proteins | sample MGYA00245780_ERZ724029 | MGnify/ENA primary metagenome ERZ724029 (study PRJEB28704, sample SAMN03018315) | fermentation metagenome | biome: anthropogenic terrestrial biome; feature: soil... | reverse complement strand
CCTTTAGTGGAAGTTCCGGTAATGATTGCATTGGTCAACGTAGCCTTTTGGTTCAAAAAGAGATGGTTCAGGAGTTTATAACTCATTTTTTCGATTTATAACCCTGCTATCCGTAAGATGTTTATTCAACTTTTACTATCTTTGTGCGTTAAACCGTAAAACCACCGGATAATGAATTTCAAAAGAACAATTACTTCGTTATTTTTTCTCTTTGTGTTATCTCAGGCATTTCCACAACATGTTATCAGCTGGAAGTTCAGCCTGCAAGACAAGGGAAATGGCGAAATTGAGCTGATCGCTGATGCAACCATCCAGCAAGGCTGGCATATGTACGACTCAAAAATTCCCGATAACGGACCCTACCCCACTTCATTGAACTTCGATGAAATAAAAGGGGCGGAAGCCGTAGGTGATTTTAATGCCACAGGAAAACAGGCAACAGTTAAGTACGACCCTGTCTTTCAAATGAATATCGGGACTTTTGACAACTCTGCGAGGTTCATTCAACGCATAAAAGTTACCGACAAAGGTAGCTTCCTCATCACAGGCGATGTACGCGCTCAGGCTTGCGATGATAAGAGTTGCACTCCCCCGCTGCCCAATGAATTTTCTTTTACCTCGGCGGATCTGCCTAAGACGGTTACCGCAACTGCATCAACCGCAGCATCCGAGACAGAGGCTCCTGGCACCGCAGTTCTCCCTACCGGAAACCTTTCGCAGGACTCTTCACTAATTTCCTCACCGGCAGCAGTACCCATTTCGGTTGACAAAGAGTTGCTCTGGACACCCGTTACCGAAGAATTGAACGCTTTTGGCACACAACACGACGGCAGCTCATCGCTTTGGAGCATTTTCCTGAAAGGGTTGCTGTGGGGTTTTGCCGCACTGCTTACCCCCTGCGTTTGGCCGATGATTCCCATCACCGTCAGCTTCTTTCTGAACAGGAACAAAAAAGTCCGTAGAAAAGCCGTTGCCGACGCAACCCTGTACGGGGCCTCCATCATCTTTATATACGTTGCGTTAGGCCTTATTATCACCGCCATTTTCGGAGCAAGCGCACTTAACAATATAGCAACGAGCGCCGTGTTCAATCTTATTTTCTTTGCGTTGCTGCTCGTTTTCGCCATGTCTTTCCTGGGAGCGTTTGAACTGGTGCTTCCGGCATCGTGGACCAACAAGATGGACAGCAAAGTAGACAGCACCTCAGGCCTGATAAGCCTCTTTTTCATGGCTTTCACGCTGGCGTTGGTTTCTTTCTCATGCACTGGCCCGATCATCGGATGGTTGCTTGTAGAGGCTGCCACACAAGGAAGTTACCTGGCCCCCGCTATCGGAATGCTTGGCTTTGCCATTGCTTTAGCCATACCGTTCACGTTGTTCGCTGTTTTCCCGTCGTGGCTGAAAACGCTTCCGAAATCGGGAAGTTGGCTCAACTCCGTGAAGGTAGTGCTCGGATTCATTGTGTTAGCCGTTTCAATGAAATTCTTGTCGGTAGCCGATTTGTCAAACGGATGGGGAATTCTCAACCGCGACATATTCCTGGTTCTGTGGATCGTTATCTTCGGTATCCTGGGATTCTACCTGCTGGGAAAACTGAAATTCCATGGCGACAGCGATGTTCCTCACGTGACTATTCCCCGGCTGTTCCTATCCGTCTTTTCGTTTGCTTTCGCCCTATACCTTGTTCCGGGATTGTGGGGTGCACCCCTTAAGCCCATCAGTTCTATCCTGCCTCCGCTATCCACACAAGATTTTAAATTGAACGAAGTCTCGCTCAACACAGTTTATACCGATTACGAGACTGGCATGGCTGTCGCTGCACAAACCGGAAAACCCGCGTTAGTCAGCTTCGGAGGACACGGATGCGTGAACTGCCACAAAATGGATGCTACAGTTTTAGTGGATGAACGGGTAAAGGGACTGATCGACAACGAATTCGTGTACATCACACTGATGGTGGACGAAAGAGCCAAATTGCCCGAAATGATCGAAGTGGAAGAAAACGGGAGAAAAACCAAATTGAAAACCGTTGGTGACAAATGGAGTTACCTGCAACGGCACAAATTTGCCGCGCAATCGCAACCCTACTACGTTATTCTGGACCATTCCGGAAAGCCGGTTGCTCCGGCACACGCTTTCGATGAAAACATTGTCAATTATGTAAATTTCCTCGAAACAGGACTGAGAAATTTCAAGAAATAAATCCATGAACACCCGGCAACAAAAACTGGAAGCATTCGGACGACTGCTCGACATAATGGACGAACTGCGTGAAAAATGCCCGTGGGACAATGTGCAAACCAACGAAAGTCTGCGGGCCAACACCATAGAAGAAACGTATGAACTCGCTGAGGCCATCATCAACAACAGCGACCTGGAAATAAAAAAAGAACTCGGAGACTTGTTGCTGCACGTAGTGTTTTATGCCAAAATCGGCGAAGAGAAACAAGCTTTTGATATTGCCGATGTTTGCCACGCTATCTGTGACAAGCTCATCTTTCGCCATCCGCACGTGTTTGGAGACTTACACGCTGACTCGGCCAGTTTTGTCGAGAAATCGTGGGAACAAATCAAGCTTAAGGAAAAGGGTGGAAACGGCACTGTGCTAGAAGGTGTTCCCCCTTCCCTGCCCTCACTCGTAAAAGCGTACCGCATCCAGGATAAAGCCCGGAATTCAGGTTTCGATTGGAATAAGCGTCACGATGTGTGGGACAAAGTAAAGGAAGAGATCGGTGAATTGGAAACCGAGATTGAGAATCTGGACAAAGAGAGGACCGAACAAGAATTCGGCGATGTACTTTTCAGCCTTATTAATGCAGCCAGGCTCTACCAGGTTAATCCCGACAACGCGCTGGAACGGACCAACCAAAAATTTATTTACCGTTTCAATTACATGGAACAGAAAGTAAAGGAACAGGGGCGTTCACTGAAAGAGATGACGCTGGACGAAATGGAACAAATCTGGCAGGAAGCGAAACGGGTATGAAGAATCTCCTCTGTCCCCAATGCAAAATCCGGCGGTTCTACGTTCTGAACGCGGTAGGCGAACGGTTAGTGGTAACCGTTACCGAAGATAAAGAAATACATCCCATCCACGAAGCCGAATCACTGGACGGATTCGACACTTCCCTGTTGTACTGTTTGGGCTGTTCGTGGAAAGGAACGGTCAATATGCTTACGGATAAGTTCTAGGCCTCACTTCCCTACCCTCCACCGGGTAAGGATATTTTTTCTTTTGGCAAAGATGCCGTTCTGTTTTGTACGCACATCCTCAATCACGTAAAAGATATTGGCATCAAAACCGGTAAGCGTATCTTCAAGGGCTTTCATTTGATTACGATCGATAACGGTTTCAATTATATCCACTTCATTGGTCGACCCTTTACCGTGCGTCATCGTTGCCCCGAAATTCATCTTGTTCAGGACCTGCACCAGCTCCATACCGTTTTTCTGCGTGTAAATACGGCACAGTATAATGCCGTAGGCAATCCGTTGCTCGAGAAGAATACCTATATAATTTCCCGAAGCGTATCCGGCGGCATACGACAGGTAAGCCACCAGGTCATTGGCACGGGTAAGTATCTGCGATATGATAACCACCCAGATAAACACTTCGAAAAAACCGATGGCAGGGGCTATGTATTTTTCACCTTTCGATACAAAAATGATGCGTAACGTACCCAGCGACACATCAAAAATCCGCCCGAAAAATATCATAACCGGCAAAAGCCAGGGATAAACATCCAGAAAGTCAAACATATTCAATTTATAATTTTATGATTTTATTGTTTCGAATTTATAATCTTCCAAAATATATTGTTATTTAACGATAGTCCTCAAATAGGAAACAAAGCCTGCAAGATCTTCCTCCGTAGTATCCCACGAACAGACAAGGCGTCTTTCGTTCTGCTCCACATCCCAGTCGTAAAAGAAATAGCGCTCACGAAGCTGAGTTGTTTCTTCTTCCGAAAGAGTAAAAAATACGGCATTCGATTGAACTTCCTGCGTCAGCTTAACTCCGGCCTTTCGCATCCCGGCTGCCAGCTTTTGTGCCGCAGCATTCGAATTTTGTGCGTTTTCCAGCCAGATACCCTCGTTGAAGTAGGGAATAAACTGTGCCGATATAAACCTCATTTTGGAATACAACTGGGAAGCCTGCTTGCGGTAATACCTTATGTTTTCTGCCAGTTCTTTGCGTAAGGGAACAAGTACTTCGCCTACCATTAGTCCGTTTTTCGTCCCTCCAAAAGTAAAGATATCCACTCCGCAATCCACCGTCATCTCTTTCACTGAAACATTGAGAAAAGCACAGGCATTGGCCATACGAGTCCCATCAACAAAAAGGTACATACCGTGTTCGTGTGCGAGATCGGCAAGCAGCTTTATTTCCCGGGGCGTATAGGCTGTTCCCATCTCGGTTGTTTGCGAGATAGCGATTACCTTCGGCTGGGAATGATGTTCCACACCAAATCCGTGCAATAACGGACGAACCATCTCGGGAGTAAGTTTTCCGTCGGACGTTACAATTTCCTTCAACGCACAACCGGTGAATTTGGTGGGAGCACCACACTCGTCCACTGCAATATGGGCGGTTGAGGCGCAAATGATGTGATGAAACGGCAACGTACAGGCTTGCAAAGCAGTAATGTTTGCTCCGGTACCGTTAAAAACAAAAAGGGGTTCAATATCCTCTTTTCCAATCAGTCGTTTCACTGCTTTCTCCGCTTCCCGTGTCCAGTCATCATCACCGTAACCAATTGTATGATTTCTGTTGGCATCAATTATCGCCTGCAACATCAGCGGATGGACACCCGAATTATTATCGCTTCCGAAACTTCGCATAAATTTTTATTGTAAATGAAACACAAAGGTACAAAACATTGCAAAGTTAACCCCTATTTATTTGTCCCATTATTGGCTTTCATCTACTTTTTCACCGGTACCGGCATCTTTTCCGTATCCGTTTTTGCAGAACTCATCCGTAAGGGATTGGATACATCCTCAAAAATTTCCAGACCGAAATAGGGGACAGCCGCCGTTACGTGATCGAAAATATCCGACATGATGTTCTCATATTCCGTCCAGCTGGTAGTCGCCGTAAAAAGATAAAGTTCCAGCGGTAATCCCTGGGCAGTAGGAGCTAGCTGACGTACCAAAAGCAAGAGTTCCTGATGTACCTGGGGATGGTTTTTCAGATACAACTCCACGTATTTTCTGAAAAGGCCCATGTTGGTAAAATTCCGACCGTTCAGGGGAAGGCTTCTGTCAGCACCCGTTGCGTTGTTGAACGAATCGATAATTTGTTTTCGCTCATCGATATAGCCTGAAAGAAGTTGTATTTTTCTGAAATGTTCCAACTCCTCCTCGTTTACATAATGGATGGTGGATTGTTTTATGTTTATGGCTCTCTTGATACGCCGCCCACCCGCTTCAGTCATCCCACGCCAGTTTTGAAAAGCCTCCGTAACCAGGGAGTATGGAGGAATGGTGGTGATGGTTTTATCGAAATTCAGGATCTTAACGGTCGTAAGGTTTATTTTGATGACATCACCGTCCACGCCGTACTTGGGCATGGTTATCCAGTCACCGATGCGGACCATGTCGTTGGAAGACACCTGGATACTCGCCACAAGGCCCAGAATGGTATCCTTAAAAATCAACAGTAATATGGCTGATGCCGCACCCAGGCCAGCCAGGATAGTGGTTGGGGTTTTTCCGATAAAAAGAGATATAATGACGATGGCGCCAATGGCGTAGACAAATATCCGGATGAGTTGTCCGAAACTTTCCACCGGTTTATCCTTAAAGTTGTCTTTTGTTTTAAGGGTGTCTGTGAACGCATTAATAACCGACACGCTCAACCACATGAAATAAAAGACAAAAAACACGTCGAACACTTTGAGCGAAAGCCTCATCGCAACAGGAAAATCGTTAAAGATAATTGGAATAGCTCCTTTGATTATGCTGATGGGGATGATCATCGCCAAGTACTTCGGGAACTTGTTGTTTATCAAGTGGCGGCTGATGGTCAGACGGTTTATTTTTACGGCTTTGTTGAGAATAACCGTAATAAGCTTGCGCAACATCGTTTGCATCACATACACGAGTACAACGAGAATGACAGACAGGAAGATAGAGTTGATAACCCCAATGTAGGTGTCCGGGACGCCTGTACCGTGAAGAAAATCCTTCGACCAACCGCTGATCAGGTTCGTTACTTGCTGCGAAAAACTCTCTACCCTGTCACTGGCTACGTTGTCTTTCAATTGTTCCATTTCGTCTTGTATCATAACGCTCTTTTAGTCTTTCCGTTTCTGAAATACAAAGGTAAACATTATTGGTATAGACAACCCTTTAAAACTCTAAATGAAGCTTAAGAAACTGTTTTGTATTTTCATCTCTTCAAAATAACCCGCTACTGTGTGCACACTGAAAATCCAAATCCATCCCAAAATAGGCCTGAAACAGGGTGTGAAAAATTCAAAACAGTTTCTTAAATACCTATGAAAAACAGGTTGTATTTAATGAAATAAACGTATATTTGTGTCCTCAGAAAAGGAGAACAGGCGTCGAATAACAGCGGGATGCAACATAACATCCTTAGGTTGACCAACAACTTCAAATCTGATGTAATTAATCTAAAAAAAGGAAAAATGGGAAAAGTATTGATTATCGGTGCAGGCGGCGTAGGTACTGTTGTTGCCAATAAAGTAGCTCAAAACAGCCGGATTTTCACGGATATTATGCTGGCAAGCCGCACAAAAAGCAAGTGTGATGCCATTGCTGAAGATGTTAAACGGAGAACGGGTGTTACCATCAAAACGGCTAAAGTAGATGCCGATAGCGTACCCGAACTGGTAACGCTCTTCAACGAATTCAAACCGGAGCTGGTCATTAATGTAGCGCTGCCCTACCAGGATCTAACCATCATGGATGCCTGTTTAGCATGTGGAGTAAACTATTTAGACACAGCTAACTACGAACCCAAGGATGTAGCCAAATTCGAATATAAATGGCAGTGGGCCTATCGGGACAAGTTCCGTGAGGCAGGGCTGACAGCCATCCTGGGTTGCGGATTTGATCCGGGCGTAACCAGCATTTTCACGGCGTATGCCGCGAAGCATCATTTCGATGAGATACATTACCTGGATATTGTAGACTGTAATGCGGGCGACCACGGCAAAGCCTTTGCTACCAACTTCAACCCCGAGATCAACATACGCGAAGTTACCCAGAAAGGGAAATACTGGGAAAACGGGAAATGGGTAGAGACCGAACCGCACGAGATCCATCAACCGCTCAACTATCCCAACATAGGCCCAAAAGAGTCGTACGTCATTTATCACGAAGAGCTGGAATCGCTTGTGAAAAATTTTCCAACCCTCAAGCGCGCACGTTTCTGGATGACCTTTGGACAAGAATACCTCACGCACTTACGCGTAATTCAAAATATCGGAATGGCACGCATCGACGAGGTGGAATATAACGGGCAGAAGATTGTACCCATCCAGTTCCTCAAAGCCGTTCTGCCCGATCCGGGCGAACTGGGAGAAAACTACACGGGCGAAACATCTATCGGGTGCCGTATCCGCGGAATTAAAGACGGAAAAGAGCGGACATACTATATCTACAACAATTGCAGCCATCAGGCCGCTTACGAGGAAACAGGAGCACAGGGTGTAAGTTATACCACGGGAGTTCCGGCAACCATAGGCGCGATGATGTTTATGCAGGGGCTATGGAAAAAACCGGGCGTGTTTAACGTGGAAGAATTTAATCCCGACCCGTTCATGGAACAGCTCAACAAGCAAGGCCTCCCCTGGCACGAATTGTTTGATGTGGATCTGGAAGTTTGATGTAAATCCTCACGTCATATGAAAGCCAAAAGTTTAGTAAATATCAGCGACTACGGCAAAGAAGATATCCTCCGGATACTGAAAGCAGCTACAGCGTTCAAAGCCAATCCCAACCGCGATTTATTGCAGGGAAAGGTATGCGCTACATTGTTTTTTGAGCCTTCCACGCGTACACGCTTAAGTTTCGAGACGGCCGTGAACCGGCTCAGGGGAAGAATTGTCGGATTTTCCGATGCAGCCACCAGCAGCTCCACCAAAGGGGAATCACTGAAAGATACCATCATGATGGTGGGCAACTACGCCGACCTCATTATCATGCGCCACCACCTGGAAGGATCGGCGCGCTATGCATCTGAAGTCTCTCCGGTACCGATCATCAACGCCGGTGATGGTTCCAACCAGCATCCCACGCAAACTTTGCTCGATTTATTCACCATCTACGAGACTCAAGGGACGATGGAGAACCTCACCATTACCATTGTGGGAGATCTGAAATACGGCCGTGCCGTGCACTCACTCATTCAGGGATTATCCCATTTCCATCCATCGTTCAACTTTGTGGCGCCGGAGGAATTAAAAATTCCCGAGAAGTACAAAGTGTTTTGTGACAACCTGAATATCCCCTACAGGGAATATACCGAATTTTCATCCGAAGCCATTGCTTCCGCAGATATTCTTTACATGACCCGGGTTCAGCGCGAACGTTTTACCGACCTGATGGAATACGAAAAGGTAAAGAACATCTATGTTCTTCACAATGAAATGTTGAACAACTCCAGGGATAACCTGAAGGTACTCCATCCGCTTCCGCGTGTGAAAGAAATCAATCAGGATGTGGATGAGAATCCAAAAGCCTATTATTTTCAACAGGCTGAAAACGGCGTTTATACCCGTCAGGCTGTCATCTGTGATTTGCTGGATATCCGTCTGGATTGAATAAGGTAGATTATCATAACAAACGTACAAGATGGGAAAAGAATTACAAGTAGCGGCACTGGAGAACGGAACGGCAATCGACCATATTCCGACCCGGGAGTTATTCAAGGTGGTTGCCTTGCTCCAGTTACAAAAGCTGGATAACCGGATCACTATCGGGAATAACTTAAAAAGTAGCAAGATGGGTGCAAAGGGAATCATCAAGGTCTCCAACAAATTCTTCAAGGAAGACGAGATAAACCGCATTGCACTGGTTGCCCCCAACGTCAACCTGAACATTATCCGGGATTACGAAGTGATTGAAAAGAAAAAAGTGACACTCCCCGATGAAATTATCGAAATTGTAAAATGCAATAACCCGAAATGCATCACCAATAACGAACCGATGAAAACCCGCTTCGAAGTGGTGGACAAAGAAAATGTGGTGTTGCAGTGCCACTATTGCGAATTGAAAATCAAGAAAGAAGAAATCGTCTTGAAGTAGTTGTGGGTAACACAAAATAGAAATGAAACAGAACTGGAAGCCGGGAACACTGATCTATCCCCTTCCCGCGGCAATGATATCGTGCGGAAGCCATCCCGACGAGTACAACATAATCACCGTCAGTTGGCTGGGAACCCTTTGCACCAATCCGCCGATGTGTTATATTTCCATTCGTCCCGAACGGCATTCGTACGAAATCATCAAGCGAAACATGGAGTTTGTTATCAACCTCACCACCGAAGAACTGGCTCAGGCCACCGACTGGTGTGGGGTACGCTCGGGGAAGGATTACAATAAGTTCCACGAAACGGGATTAACACCTGCAAAAGCAGTAGCGGTAAACGCTCCCGTCATCGAAGAATCCCCGCTCTGCATCGAGTGCCGCGTAAAGGAAATTATCACGCTCGGATCGCACCACATGTTTATCGCCGATGTGGTAAACGTGCAGGCGGATGACAAGTATTTTGATGCCGAAACCGGAAAATTCGATATGCAAAACGCCAGGCTCCTCGCCTACTCGCACGGCAATTATTACGGACTGGGTGAACATATTGGAAAATTCGGATGGAGTGTGAAGAAAAAAAAATGATAAGAGTTAAATAAACCATATGCCCGTAAATTTACCCGATAAACTCCCAGCCATAGAGATCCTGAGCAAGGAACATATTTTCGTGATGAGCGACCTGCGTGCCTCCACGCAGGATATCCGTCCGTTGAAGATACTCATCCTCAACCTGATGCCGCTTAAAATCACTACCGAAACCGATTTGATCAGGCTGCTATCCAACTCTCCCCTGCAACTGGAAATTGAGTTTCTGGGGTTGAAATCCCATACGCCTAAAAATACACCCATCGAGCATTTGCAGACGTTTTACAAAACGTTTCCTAAAGTAAAAGAAAGCTATTACGACGGCTTTATCGTTACCGGCGCACCCGTGGAATTATTGCCGTTCGAAGGAGTGCGGTATTGGCAGGAGCTGACCGGGATCTTCGATTGGGCCCGTACGCATGTGACCTCCACGTATTACATCTGCTGGGCAGGACAAGCGGCGATGTATCATTTTTATGGCATCCGGAAATATCCGCTGGACAAGAAAATTTTTGGAGTGTTTCCACATACCGTCAACGATAAAGCGTTCCCGCTTTTCCGCGGATTCGACGACGAGTTTTTTGCTCCACACAGCCGCCACACGACGGTTTCTGCCGAGGAGATTTCCCAACACCCCGAACTGACCATCCTCTCACAGTCTGAAGAAGCAGGAGTATACATCGTGGCCTCCCGCGGTGGACGTGAGTTCTACGTCACCGGGCATTCTGAATATTCACCCCTCACGCTACACAACGAATATACGCGTGATATGCAAAAGGGATTGGACTCGGTGGAACTCCCCAAAAACTATTACAAGGATAACGACCCACAAAAACAACCGGTTGTCTTGTGGAGAAGCCACGCAAACCTTTTGTTTATAAACTGGCTTAATTACTTTGTATATCAGGCAACTCCATTTGATTTGAAAAAGATAAAAGAGTTAGGGGATTTAACCTGATCCCGCTTGGATGAATGGAAAGATGAAAGCTCCACGAATCGTTGAACTTCTCGCCCCTGCCAAAAATAAGGAGATCGGAAAAGAAGCCATCCTTCACGGTGCCGATGCCGTCTACATAGGTATCTCGGGATTCAGTGCACGGATGGCTGCAGGAAACAGTATCGAAGATATTGCCGAGTTGGTGGAATTTGCGCATCAGTACAACGCCAAAGTGTATGTTGCGTTGAACACCATCCTTTACGACCATGAACTCTTACAGGTGGAGAAGCTCATCCGGGAGTTATACCGTATACACGCCGATGCCGTTATCGTCCAGGACATGGGCATTTTGCAACTGAACCTGCCTCCTATCCCGCTCCACGCCAGCACGCAGACCGATAATCGTACCGTGGAAAAAGTGCAGTTTTTAGAAAACGCGGGATTCACACAGGTAGTGCTTGCACGGGAATTATCCCGGGATCAGATTGCCGAAATTTCGTCACAAACCAGCATTGCGCTGGAGGTTTTTGTTCACGGTGCCCTCTGTGTTTCCTACAGCGGGCAATGCTACATCAGCCAAGCCATAACGGGTCGGAGCGCCAACCGCGGAGAGTGTGCACAAATTTGCAGGCTACCTTTTGATTTGCAGGATGCCGACGGGCGTATTGTTCGAAAAAATGCACACCTGCTTTCCTTAAAAGACTTCAATCAGTACGATAACCTCGAAGAGCTGCTGGATGCCGGCGTTTCATCGCTCAAGATAGAAGGACGGCTGAAAGACGTTACGTATGTTAAAAACGTAGTTGCTGCCTACCGGCAGCGATTGGACAGCATTTTCAGGAAACGGCCCGAGTATGTGCAAGCTTCGTCGGGAAGAAGCGAAATCAATTTTACACCCAATTTATCAAAGAGTTTTAACCGGGGATTTACCCACTATCTTTTCAACGGCAGGCAACACGATATCGGCTCTTTCGAATCTCCCAAATCCATCGGTGAATTTGTGGGAACGGTAAAAACCGTGGGCAGGAACTGGCTTTCGTTAAGCACAACACTCACCATTAACAACGGTGACGGATTGTGTTTTATGGATAAAGACGGGTTAAATGGTTTTCGCGTAAACCGCTCTGAAGGCGGCAGGATTTTTCCGGCCGTAATGCCCGGCCTCAGCGCAGGAACAAAGGTGTATAGAAATTACGATCACGACTTTGAAAACTGGTTAACCAAAAAAACAGCGGAGCGAAAAATTGCTGCGAATATTTTTATCCGAGAGATCCCTACCGGGTTCGCATTACAAATCTCTGACGAGGACAACCACTCCTACACATTTTCAGTAATTCTAGAAAAGCAGACCGCGCAAAAGCCGCAACAGGAAAATATCCGTACTCAGCTCTCCAAAACGGGAACTACCCTGTTCAGCGTAAAATCCATCGACATCCGGTTTTCCAAGGAGTGGTTCATCCCCTCCTCCCTGCTAGGAGAATGGCGTAAACACCTGATTTCAGGTTTACTAGCGGTCAGAAAAATCAATTACCGGCAGGAACGCAGCCCGATCCCACCCACAACACACGCCTATCCCGAAAAAGAGCTTACCTACTTAGGTAACGTCTCCAACAGCAACAGCGGTTCTTTTTACTTACAACACCGGACGAAAATTTTACAACCCGCATTTGAACAAGTTCAGCAAAAAAACGTTCCACTCATGTTCACCAAACATTGCATCAAGTTTGCATTGGGTTGGTGTCCGCGTGAGACCAAAGAGAAAGCCGGTTTTCGTGAGCCGTTCTATCTGATCAATCAACAGAACAAATTAAAACTCTCGTTCGATTGCCGGAAATGCGAAATGCGGGTTTCTCTTGAAAATCAACAATAATCGGTTGTAGATTCGGATTAAGAAAATAAAAGCCCGAATCCGTCAAAAAATGACTAAAAATCGTCACATAAAAAAATCCAAAATAGTTTCTAAGTATGGCTGTTTTTTCTTTCCTAAAAAATCATAAAAGTCAAATCCAATCCCTTAACCCCGCGGATTTCAAAACAATCATCGCCGGTAAGGATGTTCAGCTTATAGACGTCCGGACTGCTCAGGAATATGCTCAAGGCACCATAAACAGAGCCCGGTTAATGGATGTTTCCTCCATGGATTTTGAGCAAGAAATAGAAAAACTCGATAAATCCTGTCCTGTAGCCGTTTTCTGCCACAGCGGGGCACGAAGCATGTATGCCGCCAAGGTATTGGTTAAAAAAGGATTTCCTGCCGTTTACAACCTCAGGGGAGGAATTGTTTTCTGGAAGTAAATTTTTCTCTCCCTTTCACTTGTGGATGGCCCTGTCCATGGCATCGAAACCGGCTTCAAAAAATATTTCCGAAACGGTGGGATGAGCGTGAATCGTATGGGCCACGTCGTAAACCGTGGCTTCGACTTTCAGGTATGCACCGGCTTCGGCAATCATATCGGTGGCATTCTCAGCCACAACCTGAACCCCCAGGACCTGCCCGTATTTCTTATCGGAAAGCAGCCGGATCAAACCCTCCGTATTGTTTTCAATCAGTGCCTTCCCATTTGCAGACAGCGGAAACTCGCTTATTTTGTAATCGTAACCTTCCTCCTTAATTTTTTGTTCCGTCATCCCGATCTGAGCGATTTCGGGCGTGGTATACATGTTTATCGGATAAGTGGAGTAATCAAAATGGGCTTGTATCCCTTTTATGGCGTTTATGACGTGAATCCCTTGAGCCGAAGCCATGTGTGCCAGAAAACTTCTTCCGGCGACATCACCGATGGCATAAACCCCATCGATACTGGTCTGGAAATTATCGGTTGTTTTGATAAATCCGCGTTCCGTGAGCTGCAGGGGTGTTTCGCTTTCCGGGATAATTGCCTTGCGCGAATTGCAATTAACGATCAGGTCGCATTTTACTTTCTTACCACCAACAGTCAGTCCTCCATCCGCATATTTCTCCGGATAGGCATCCGTGATCAGTTCAATGTTATCGGATGCCAGTTTCTTCGTGATGTACTCGACAAGAAAGGTATCCAATCCGTCCAGAAAGTAATCGCTGTTGGCAACCAGCGTAACGTTTTTATGGATAAGCCTGAAAAACTGGGCCATCTCGACCGAGGAAATGTGGTTACCGGTAACGACAATGTTCTCCGGAAAAGCCTCCCTTTCAAACAGGTTTTCCATCTCCACGACAGGAGCATTGGAGAATGCATCGCCCATCGGTTTCGGCTTTGAACCGGTTGCGATGATGATGTGCTTTGCCGAAATTTTTTTATCGTCAACCCACACAGAGCGGTCCGACCCTATTCGGGCGGTTCCACTTATCACTTCAATGCCATTTTTTTTAAGCAGGAAATTTACCCCTGCCGTCAGTTTCCGGGTGATGCGTTTCGACCTTGACTTCACCTTGTCCCAGTTAAAGGCAATTTTACCGGTATCTATTCCATCAATACCAAAATCCTCAATCTCTCCCAGTTTTTTAAACTTCTTCGCACTTTCCAGAATAGCCTTTGTAGGAATACAACCCCAATTGAGGCACATTCCCCCGATATACTGTTTTTCCACGATAGCTGTTTTCAAACCCACCTGCCCCGCCCGGATGGCGGCTACATAACCGGATGGCCCGGCACCGATGATCAATACGTCGTAATCCATACTATGAGTTGTTTTGTGTTTCAAATAAGGTGTGTTATTCCATCAGTAACGCCACGGGATCGGCAAGATATTCCATTACCTTGTTGATAAACCGGGTAACTTCTCCCCCATCAACGATACGGTGATCTACCGAGAGCGACAATGCCATTACACGGCCTACAACAATGGCATCGTCTTTCACCACAGGGGTTTTGAGGATCCTGCCCACTCCCAAAATAGCCGCCTGGGGATAATTAATCACCGGCGTGGCAAATATTCCTCCGATGGAACCGTAGTTGGTAATGGTAAATGTTCCGCCTTTCATGTCTTCCAGGGTAAGGTCTCTTTTTCTGGCTTTCTCCGATATTTCGTCGATGCGTTGAGCAATTTCAAAAATGCTTAAACGGTCGGCATCCCTAACAACAGGGACCACCAGTCCGGCAGGGGTATCCACGGCCAACGCTATGTTATAGCGGTTGTTGAAGATCATCCGGTCATTCTCCAGGTCGATCTGCGAATTTAACTGCCTGTGTTGCTTGAGGGCATTGACGACAGCCTTTACAATAAAAGCGAGGTAGGTCAGCTTAACCCCTCTTTCGGCAAATTTCCCCTTATACTTCTCCCGAACCCTTACCAGATCGGATATCTCCACTTCTTCGAACAACGACATGTGGGCAGCGTTGTGCTTGGACTGGATCATGTTCCGGGCAATAGCCTTGCGGATCTGGGTAAGGGGCTCATAAGTTACCTCATCGTCCTCTTGTTCCGAAACCCGGAGGGAGGATGGCTTTCTAACGGACTTATGGTTTTCAACATCTGCTTTTGTGACCCGCCCTGAAGGCCCTGTGCCACAGACTTCATTTATATCGATGCCTAAATCCCTGGCCATAGCCCGCGCAACGGGCGTAGACAAAGCTTTACGGCGTGGTTTTTCCGTTACGGGAGACTGCTCCGTTGTGCCTTCGCTGCTCGCAGGCAAAAAAGCATTTCGCGAAGCCACCTCCATCGTACCCACCACCGTTTCGGCTTTCTCCTCCGGTTCAGGGTCAAATCCTCTTTTCGCCTCGGCCTGAGCCTCTTCCGCAAAAACTCCTTCTATTTCAATTTCAACTAGCGGGCTGCCTACTTTTATGACATCACCTACTTCTCCAAACCGGGCAGCAACTATTCCCGTTCTCGGTGACGGAATATCGGCCACTACCTTGTCGGTTTCCATCTTCACCAAGGAATCGCCCGTACTTACCGCCTGTCCTTTCGTAACGTACCACTCCAAGATGGTTCCTTCCTCGAGTCCCTCTCCTATATCGGGAAAATTAAAAATATACCTCATTTAAGTTCGTTTAATCATTTATGGTTTGAACATTAATTGTAATTGGCCTACGGCGAAATTCACTTCGTGTTACTCGCTTCGCACAGTTACTTCATTCATGCCGTTTTTAAAACTTAACCGTTTTTTCTATTTCATAAAAAATCCTTTCGGGAGTTATCATAAAATATTTCTCACCTTGCGCCAACGGAATAATGGTATCAAAACCCATCACCCTTTTTGGAGGTGCTTCCAGGTAGAGGAAAGCCTCTTCGTTGGCTATGGCTATCAACTCCGAACCCACGCTGAATGATCGTTGTGCTTCTGCCACAACCACTAACCGGCCTGTTTTCTGCAACGAGTTCCGGATGGTCTCCTTGTCTATGGGATAGATCGTCCGGAGATCGATTAACTCCACCGATATACCTGCCTCCTTCGCCATTACCATTGCCCGCTGGCATTCGCGAATCATCGCTCCGAAAGCCACGACGGTAACATCTGTACCCTCGGTAAGCACGCTGGCTTTTCCAATTGGAATGGTAAATTTACCGGTAACCACCTCCTGCTTGATGGCCCTATAGATTCGTTTGGGCTCCATAAAAATAACCGGATCGTCACTTTCAATAGCAGATATCAGCAACCCTTTTGCATCGTGCGGCGTTGAAGGAACCACTACTTTTAAACCGGGAATATGGCTGTAAAGTGCTTCGGGGCTTTCCGAATGGTGCTCGATGGCATTGATGCCTCCACCGTAGGGAAACCGGATGACCATGGGAATCCTGAACCTTCCGCGTGAACGGTTGTGCATGCGCGATACATTGGAGATTATCTGATTAAATGCAGGATAGGAAAACCCTTCGAATTGCATTTCCACCACGGGCCGTAAGCCGGAAAGGGCCATACCCACTCCTGTTCCCACGATAGCCGACTCCGCCAGAGGCGAATCGAACACACGCTCCACACCGTATTTTTTCTGCAACCCCTCGGTTACCCGGAATACTCCTCCCACAACTCCTACATCTTCCCCATAAACCACAACACCGTTATCCTCGGCAAGCTTAATATCCAACGCGTTGTTGATCGCCTGAACCATTGTCATTACGCTCATTTTCGATTCCCTTTCCAAGCTAAAAATTGTTGATATTCTTCTTTCTGTTTTTTCAGGTCGTCAGGCATTTCCACATACATGTAATTGAAAACATCCTCCAAAGCATACGGGGCAACGTTTTCAGCATCCAGAAATTGTTTCTCCACTTCTTTTTTATACTGCTCCCTCAGCTTTTCTTCGTTCTCCCTAAATATCCCTTTGTGTTCCATAAATTTTTTCAACCGGAACAACGGATCCGACAGCTCCCACGCTGCCTCCTCCTCTTTTGTCCGATAGCGGCTGGGATCGTCGGAAGTGGTATGGGCGCCACACCTGTACGTAAGTGCCTCAATAAGCACCGGCCCTTTACCGGTTCGCGCATGTTCCGATGCCTTTTGGTAGACCAGGTACATGGCGAAGAAATCGTTTCCGTCGACTTTGATGCCCGGAATGCCAAACGCTACCGATTTAACAGCTAAATTTATAGATTTGGTTTGCGTGGTTACCGGAACGGAAATAGCGTACTGGTTGTTTTGTATGGTAAACACTACCGGGACCTGCCACACACCGGCAAAGTTCAACGCTTCGCTGAAGTCACCTTCCGACGTACCGCCATCCCCAATATAAGTAAACACAATATCGCCTTCCTTTCTGTATTTAATGGAATATCCTATCCCAACGGCATGGGGCAACTGTGTACCGATAGGAACGTTTATGGGTAATACACGCGGGGCATTTTTAAAGTTACTCCCCTGTTCGTTGCCGTTGTAATACAGGAAAATCTCTTTCATTGTAACGCCTTTAGCCAACATTAGCCCCACTTCCCTAAAAGCAGGAACGAGCCAGTCGTTTTCGCGTATCACGTTGCCGGCCGCAATATGAATAGCTTCTTGTCCTTTGTTGGGGGGATAAGTGAACATGCGTCCCTGGCGTTGAAAGGATACAGCCATCTCATCGGCTACCCGTTCAAAGAGCATGGCTTTCCAGGCTTTCACAATAGTATCGTCGGATATTTCCGGGAATAGGTCGGGACGTAAAATACGACCATCGTTATCGATAATTCTGAGGATCTTATCTTCCGATGGATTGAACTCTTCAAAAATCATAAGGTCTTATCTTTAGCTGCATTCATCTCGTCAGAAAACATACGAAAGTGAATTATTTGGAATGATTTTAAAATGTAAAAACTACAGACTATAACGAATAACTTGGTTTAAGGTTTGCCCAAACCGTAAATTTATTCATTTTCCGGCACTGTTTATCGTTATTTTCGGAATTTTGTTCACTTCTTCAGTCTCAAGTTAAGGCTTGACGACCTGTTAAGCCGCTTAAGCCAGAGACTTTGTCCATAACATTCGTTTAATTCACCAATATTGCTTAGTTTTGTACATCTCAACCATTAAAATACAACACAATGAAACAGATCATCGGAATAGATTTGGGTGGAACCACCATCAAAGGCGGTTTAATAGAAGGGCAAAACCTGGTAAAAGAAGAGGTGGCCGATACACGGGCACCGGAAGGCGGGGAAGTTACTTTAACTGTGCTGAAAGACATTATCCGCAAGTTGAAAACCGATAAAATCCATGCCATAGGGATTGGCGTCCCGAGCGTTGTGGATCGTACCCAAGGCATCGTTTACCACGTACAAAACATCAAAGATTGGAATGAGGTACACCTGAAGCAGCTGCTAGAAAAGGAATTCAACATACCGGTACACATCGATAACGACGCCAACTGTTTTGCCAAGGGAGAACGTATTTACGGACTTGGCCGGGATTTTGAGAATTTTGTCGGAATTACTCTGGGCACAGGCGTGGGCGGTGGAATAATACAAAAAGGGAACCTGCTGAGCGATGCCAACTGCGGATCGGGAGAATTTGGAGAAATGCCTTACCTGGACGGTATCCTCGAGCAATATTGTGGAAGCTTTTTCTTCACAAACAACTACGGTACAACGGGATATGAAGTCGCCCGGAAAGTAGGGCAGAACGATAAAAAAGCGTTGGAAATCATGCATGAATATGGAAAACATATTGCTGTACTGGTAAAAATGATTGTTCTTACCGTTGATCCGCAAGCCATTATCTTCGGAGGTGCGATTGCCAAATCGCTTCCTTTATTTAAAGAATCGATGTACGAACACTTGAACGACTTTCCCTACCCCAATTCCATCAAAAACCTGAAAATACTGGGATCGGAACTAAACCATCCCGGAATTCTGGGAGCAGCGGCATTGTGTTACTGATGGTTCTACTTCAAATTCGATTTATTGAAAACATTCCCGGGAATACGTTGGTTGAACGAAATTTCGCTTATGGTAAACTCTGTTCCTTTTCCGTCTTTCAGCACATCCTTGTAGACCGTTTTCATTGGATACCAACGTCCTTGTATCTGCCGTATATCCGATAAAGCAATCTCCTTCAATTGCTTTCCGCTTTTGGCAAACAGTTGCATCTTGATCGGGACGAACCGTTCCTGATCGACCCATAATTTCCGGGAGTAATAATTAATATCGCTTATCCTGGCGGTCATGTCAACCACCCAGCATTTTCTACCGTTTATTGTTTCTTCTCCGGTAACTACGGCATTATATTGCTCCTGCATTGGTGTATCGTTCATCATATCCTCGTAAGACAAGTCGCTTCCCATAACCGACTGACGCAGCATGTGACCCGAAATCTGGATGGTGCGGTCGGTCGATGGTGAGTAAAGCCACAGTTGATTATCGAGTTTCAACATTTTGGTTCCTTTCTCCCTTGCCGGCGAGAGATATTCAGTAAAGGCCTTCTTGTCGCCTTCCATCCATGTTTTCAACGTCATCGTACGCGTGGCGCGTGCACTGTTCACCTGCATCGAAGCCGTCATGACAGTTGTTTCTGACGACATATTGACATCTATCTTGTCCAACAGGGAATTTCCCGAAGGGTAATTTTGTGCATACAATAAGGGGCTGAAAAAAGAGAGGAATATTACTATCGTTTTTTTGTTCATTGCTTGAATGTCTTCAGTGTTGTTAAATCTTTTTTATCCCTGCCTCAAGGTTTCACACAGTCTACAGGTAGCCGTTTCCGCACGACTCTCATTTTGCCCTGGCTACCCAGGTCGCCTTGGAGGCATTCCAATTAATTCTGTAACTCTTTAAATAAGTTAGCCGTCTGTCGTTTATAAATCCCGACTCCCGACAACATGGCTCCAATAACCGTCGAAAAAATTCCTGGGATAAACCCGATAAACCAGGTGAAAGGAGTTATCTGTGTTCGTAACGTGTCGGAAATCATCAACGATGAGTTATTCATCATGCTACCCACGTTGATGCCGTATTCCTGCATCAACCACGATGCCGATAATCCCAGCATTGAGCCGAAAATAGTTCCGATAATTCCTACCAATGCGGCTTCCCCGATAAGCGACCTGTAAATTTCCGATTTATTTTCGCCAATAGCCATCCGCAGTCCGAACTCACCGTATCTCCTCAAGCCGCTAATCAAACCGGCATTCCAAAGTACGATAGACATGGCAAAAATAAAAACCAGAATGATGAATCCGGCGATATTTTTGATAAAAGCGTAAGAGAAACCCATCAAGCCGTTGTCCGAAAGGGAAGACATCACCGGTGCGAACTTATCTTCGTCGTTTTCATACCGTTTGTTGAAATCTGTTTTTGTTGCAACAGCTTGTCTATCGTTGTACAACTTGTTTTTAGAGAAACCGAGCAGGGTTCCCGCAGCATCCTCCATATTCAAGGCTGCCTTCACGTCGCGTATATCGGCAATCATCATTCCCCGGTCGAGTACATTTACTCCAAAATGCAACGAACCGGCCACCGTAAAATTGTACATAGCCATTTCGCCAAACATGGTGGAAGAAATCAGTGTAACCTTGTCGCCCAGACTTAGGTACAATTTTTCGAAAAGTTCATCGCTGACCAGTATTTCTCCGGCTTTGGAAGGAAACCGTCCCTTCACCAGCAGTTTTTTGAGTTCCATACGGGTGGCTTCACCATCCGATTGCAGCAGATCGACGCCTTTTCCCATCACCGTGCCTTGCATTTTCGTATTTCCCGAACTATCAGGCACGTCCAACAACCCACCGAAATCAATCCGCTGCACCCAATCGTATTCGGGATAGAGCCTTTCAAGGCTTTTTTCCAACGTATCAACACCCACAAGCGCCAGATCGTTGGGCAATTGCGAAAAATTATCGGCATAGGCCCTGGTTTCCACCCTTACGTGACCCTCGGAGAAATTAGCCGTTTTTTCCAGACTCTCGCCAAGCACACCGCTCAAATAAGCATGCATGAACACGGTAATCATCACCCCCAGTGTCACAACAACAACCGGCAAGAGGCTCCGGCTTCGATCCCGCATTAATCCTTTTAACAGAAACTTTAACATAGTTTTTTTATTAGATGCCAGGTATCAGACCGCTTCGCTGACAGAAGTCTAATGGCTAATTTTCTGAAACCTGATGCCTGACATCGGATGTTTACTTTATTGTATTTTCCCCTTGATGGCATCGGTCGGATTCATTTTTACAATTTTCCGGGCAGGGAGATAGCTTACCCATGCCGTGATTAAAATAATAAACAGGATGGTTCCGATAATAAGTTTAGGGGGAAATGCCGGATAAATCTTGTCGGCTATGGCAACCCCGAAATCACTTGTGCCGGATGGCATCGGGATACCGTTTACAGCAAAATAAAGAAACATGGGAACGCCGTAAACAGCACCGAGAGCGATGGCAAGGATAGCATTCATGGTCCCTTCGAGCGTAAACAAACCCATCACTTCTTTTTTAGTCATTCCGAGGGCCACAAAGGTGCCGATCTCGCGCTGGCGATAGAAGATGGAAAGCGTTTGTGTATCGAAAACAGCCAACAAAGCCAACAACAGGAAGATCACGTAAAAAACGCTTTGTCCAACGGTTTTTGATCGCAAGGTCTCCCTCAGCGGTCGAGTGAGTTCATCTACGTCCTTGAAATTCCAGCCGTCAACCGGCACGACGCTCACCTCTTTCGATTTAACAAGAAGGCTAACTTTACCAGAATTCAGCGTTATCTTCTGCAATATGTCAAGCGGAAGCCAGATCTGCCCGGCGTCTACCGTCGGAACAAATGTTCTGAATACGCCGGCAATGCGAATATCCCGCGCTTCGAAAGTACCGTTGGCATCGCGCCACCGTAGCGTTACAATATCGTTTTCCGTCAGTCCAGACTGGTGTGCCATATTCGATCCGATAATTGCCGGGATATCGGCGCTGTCAGTCGGGTTCATCAACAACGACGTGGGAAGCTCCAGCAATTGTTGTCCGGAGCGGATGCCTTTCATCAACACCGGCATGCTCCGGCCCGACGGATAAATAGTGCCGGCAACTATCAGAACAGGCTCAACTTGTCCGGTTTCGTATTGGTTGACAAGCTGTTTCGGGATAATCGACACAGCGCTGTCCAGTGTAAAGGGATCAAACGGGTCGTAATTCGCATTCCAATACTGCCCGTCGGCAATTTCCCATTTTACGGTATCGGACATAGCCTGCCTATCCCAGCCCTGCAAAATCGCCTGCATAAAAATGATCAACACGAACGCAATCGACAGCACAAAAACGTTCAGCCACGTTTTCAGCCCGTTGCCAATGAGGTTTCGGAAGACTAGTTTCAATATTTTCATACCTCACTTTTCTTATTGTAACTCCGACTTTTGCCTGCTGATATCTTTTACAATACGGCCATCTTCCAAATGTACGATTCGCTTCAGGTAGCTGATCACTTTTTCATCGTGCGTGGCAAAAATGAAACAGGTTTTCAGTTCTTCGTTCAGTTTCACCATGGTTTTCAGAATGCGGTGCGAATTGTCAGCATCCAGATTAGCAGTCGGTTCGTCAGCCAATACCAGTTTCGGACGTTTTACCATCGCCCTTGCAATCGCCACCCGTTGACACTCCCCTCCCGATAATTGAGGCGGTCGGGAATTTATTTTCGAAGTCAATCCCAGCCATTCCAACGTCTCCATCACCCGTTTTTTGCGTTCCCCATAAGATAGGTTAAGCAACAACAACGGAAACTCCACATTTTCAAAAACCGTGTAAACAGATAGCAAGTTGAAACTTTGAAAGATAAAACCCATTTCCTCCTTCCTCAGCTGTGCAGCTTGCCTGGGAGTAAGGTTCCCTGCGTTCCTGTCCAACACGTTTACCCGACCTTCAGACGGTTTATCGAGTGTTCCAATAATGTTCAAAAACGTAGTTTTCCCCGAACCGCTTGGCCCAACCAGGCCCATAAACTCACCTTCCGATACGGTTAAGTCAATACCCTTCAACGCCGTAAAGAATCCTGAAAAGCCTATCGGAAACCTCTTAACCAGTCCGTTAACATCAACAATCAAGTTGTTTTTGCTGTCCATAAATTTAGTGCTTTTATCTTTATCGAAGTTTTTCACCGTAAGAAACCGCATGTTGCGTCTTACAGTTTCTAAAAATTATAACTCGCCATTAATTGGATGCCTTTTCCCATAAACAGATTCTTGCCCCCTGCCTGCCCGCCCAACGGCAAGTTTATCTCAGGATTCCAAAAGCCCATCAGATAAAAACTCCATTTATCGTATGTCCTGGCCCAGCTGATATAGTTCAACCACATATTCAAATCGTTACCGACATAGAAAAACATTGCCGTCAGGTTATCCAGAACCGAGACCGGATACGAGAGCATTTCTCCAATCACGTTCAAGTTCATACCTTTTCGCATAAATCCATCTCCGGTATGGTAACGAAAATACTCCACCGTTAACCCCAATCCGTTTCCTAACGGGAAAGTGTAATCCATCCCTACGTTTATGGCATCCTGATGGAGTGCCATCTTGTAATTATTCTTCTGCAACCGGGTAAAACTGGTTTCAAACCACAAGCCAACCCCCACGTCCCACCGCCCATCCAGTCCGAGACGGTTTTCGTCCAGCAGCGTATTCTCCGGAACATCCGGCAACAAATGGTGCACATCTGTTTTTCGATGATGAGTACTTACGCCCATTTCACCGGCGAAAGCCGGGAACTCAAATCGCCCACCAATTTCGGGACGACGGCGGGCACTACCGATTAACTCCCAACCTTTTGGCCGTTTGTTTCCAAGTAGCGACCAAAGCCAGACGGAAGCATTGTTTTCGAAAAAATACTTGCCCAGAATGCCGTACACGCCGTCTGTCAGTTGCAACGGGTCACGTACATCCATAGCGTCGAACCACATCAGCGGACGAAACATGCGGGCTGTACCGAAATTGATTTTTTGCAAACCGCCGCGCAGCTCCCAGTTTTTGCCCGAATAGCGTAACCAAACCCGGTAAGGTTTTAGTTTTCCTTCCTTATTGATATAATCCCACCCTGTAAAATTTAACAGCCCATAGAGGTGGACAGATGCTTCAGCATCGAGTTTTGAATTTTCTCCCCAACTAAAGTTTCCGAGCAATACAGGCAAAAAACGGCAACCAGGCTGCCAATTCACCGAATTGGAGAGTTGCGTTGTTTCCCATCCGGTTATCTGTCCGTTTAAAACAAAATGAATTCTGTGCAAACCATCGTCAGAAACGGAACCGGCACTATCCGACGGTTCTTGTGCGTGTAAAGGAAAAACAGCAATGAACAACAGGGTTATAAACGACATTTTCATGCTTTCGGAGGTGTGGAAATACCGTACACAACATTACATTTTGATCACCACATCTACGGCCGAAAGATGATGTCCTCGCCCCATAAGCGGATTCAAGTCCATTTCTTCAATCTCAGGAACAAGTACTAGAAGGTCAGATACTTTACATATCACTTCGGCAAAAACTTCTTCGCTTATGCCCTCTTTTCCGCGGGCACCCTGGATCAACTTATATGACTTCAGCGAACGGATCATCCGCAACGCTTCCGTCCGTGTGACGGGTGCCAACGTATACTGGATATCTTTAAGGATTTCAACAAAAATCCCCCCTAAGCCACACGTAATGATATGGCCGAATCCCGGCTCTTTTTTCACACCGATAAGTACTTCCAGTCCCCGTTCCATCTGGCAAACTTCTACCCCGGCAGCGTTTTTTATTCCGATCAACCGTTTGAAATTTTCTCTAACGGCCTCCAGGGTTACCACATCCAGCACAACGCCCCCTACATCTGATTTATGCGCAGGACCCACCACTTTCATCACCAACGGAAAACCTAATTCCTGCGCCGCATTTATTGCTTCTTCCTCCGTTGAAATGAATTTATTTCTAGGACGGCTCACACCCATTAGATCCAACAACTCAAATCCCACATGGCTATCTATCAGCCCTTTTCTGTCTTTTAATAAAGCTTTAATTTTCTTTTCATTTTTTAGCTTTCCTGTCTCTTTCTCCTCAACAGGCGCAACATACCGGCTTTCGTTCAGCAGCGCATTACCCAACACAAATTCATCTTCGAAGAATACTCCGCCTTCATCTACAAATTGATCCATCTCTTCCTTAGCGTTAAGGATAGATGGCAGTATGGTATATATGGGTTTAAGGCAGCTGTTCTGTTGTTCACGGATTACCCGGTAAGTGTCAATGTTGGAGAACAATCCCGGACTACCAAAAATAACCACAATTCCATCAATGCTTTCCAACCTGTCACAAAAACGGATGCATTTTTCCAATTGTTCGGCTGTCCCCGTAGCGAGAATATCTATTGGATTGGCAGTAGAGGCACCTTCGAACAGTTCGTCACGCAAATTCCTCATCAGCTCGTCGGATAAGCGGGGCACCTTCATCCCGCCGGTAGAGAGAACATCCGTTAGCATAACCCCGGGGCCTCCGGCATGTGTGATAATGGCTATACGTTTCCCGGTTAGTTTGGGATGTTGGAGCACAGCCCCCATGGCCGTCAGTTCACCACGGCTGTTGCATCGGACAATGCCTGCTTTCCGGAACAACGCATCAACTGCCATATCCGAATTCAGCATAGCACCCGTGTGGGAGGCAGCAGCACGGCCTCCGGCATCGGATATTCCTGATTTTACAGCAGCCAGACGACAACCCTTGCCAATAAGTTCCCGCGCATTTTTTAATAGGAGTTGTGGTTTTTTAATGCTTTCGATGTACATCAAGATTGTTTGGGGCGACTTCCCTTCCTCATACGTTTCATTCAGGTATTCCACCACATCTTCTACGCAGGTTTGAACTGCATTTCCTACCGAGAATACGGAAGAAAAAGTAAGCCCTTTGCTCAATGCCGATTCCAGGATAAATACACAAGTAGCTCCTGAGCTGGAAACAAGTGCTGTGCCTCCCCACTCCATTTTCGGTACGGGAGAGACGAAAACCGACTGATGATATGGATTCATAACCCCGATGCAGTTGGGGCCAATCAGCGTTGCCTGATGCTTGTCCGCCAGGAGCGCCATCTCTTTCTCCATTTTTTTACCTATCGGTCCCATTTCGGAAAATCCGGCAGAGAGCACAACGACAGCTTTGGTATTTTTCTCTTCAAGAAGGCTTTTTATAACTGGGACACACAGGTTGGCCGGAATAGCCAGGATGGCCAGATCGATCTGTGGCAGTTCCGATACATTCCTGAAGGTTTGCACCCCCTGAATGTTTTCGTGCTTTGGGTTTACAGCATAGAGGCCTCCTTCAAACGTTCCGTTTTTCACGTTATAAAGTGCTTTTCCGCCGGGTTTTTCGATGTTCTCCGAAGCACCGATCACGGCAATGCTTTTCGGGTTTATCAGTTGGAGCGTTATCATATATAATTCAGAATTCAACCGTTAGAGGCCAGAAAACGACAGATAAAGTATCATTTCGAAAGTCCAAAGTTACAATTTTCCAACAAAAAACGTAATTTTTACGTATAATTTGTGAAGTTAAATTTATTATCTTTGCATCCAAACTAAACAAATCTATAATAAAAAATGAAAAAAGTTTTTTTTATGCTATCAACCCTTTTTCTGTTGGCTGCCTGCACAGGCAACAAATCAGAAACCTCGCAGGTATCTGCTGAACCGGATCTGCCGGATTCCACTTTCCAGTATAAAGTTGACCGGTTCGCCGATGTGGAAATACTCCGTTATTATGTCCCGGGATTTAAGACTTTGCCTTTAGCGCAAAAAGAATTAATCTATTACCTGTCTCAAGCAGCTCTTGAAGGACGCGATATCCTATTCGACCAGCATAACCGGTACAACCTGACTATTCGTAGGGTATGCGAAGGCGTTTATGAAAATTACATGGGCGACAAATCTTCGGAGGACTGGAAGAACTTCGAAACTTACCTGAAACAGATTTGGATGGCAAACGGCATCCATCACCACTATTCCGAAGATAAAATCCTGCCGAAATTTTCGCAGGACTATTTCGTGTCGATCGTCAAAGGGGTGGACCCCGGCCGTATGCCTTTCCGCGACGGAATGGCAGCCGATTTGACATTGAAGGAAATCCTTCCGGTGATGTTCGACGCCAACGTGATGCCTAAGAGAATGAACCAGTCTGCCGGAGCCGATATTGTAGCAACATCGGCAGTGAACTTCTACGAAGGGGTGACCCAAAAAGAGGTAGAAGATTTCTACAACACAATGAAAGATCCGAACAACCTCACGCCGGTTTCCTACGGATTAAACAGCAAGGTTGTGAAAAAAGACGGTGTTGTATCCGAACAAGTGTGGAAGTTGGGTGGAATGTATGACAAAGCCATTGAGCGCATTATCGGATGGCTGGAAAAAGCAGCCGGTGTCGCTGAAAATGAGCAGCAGAAAGAAGTCATCAACACGTTGATTTCCTATTACAGGTCGGGTGATCTGAAAACATTCGACGATTACTCGGTTAAATGGGTAACCGATACCGCTTCGCGCGTAGATTTTGTCAACGGTTTTATAGAGACCTATACCGATCCGCTGGGAATGAAAGCAACCTGGGAATCCATGGTGAACTTCAAAAGCGAAGAAGCGTCCAAACGTACGCAACTTATCAGCGATAACGCACAGTGGTTTGAGACCCACTCACCCATTGACGACAAATTTAAAAAAGAAGAGGTAAAAGGCGTATCGGCAAAAGTAATCACGGCAGCCATCCTGGGAGGAGACTGCTATCCGGCAACCCCCATTGGAATAAATCTTCCCAACGCCAACTGGATTCGCCGCGACCACGGATCAAAATCGGTGACTATCGACAACATTACATCGGCTTACGACAATGCGGCTCAGGGAAGCGGGTTCAACGAGGAGTTCATGTGGAGTGATGCCGAACGTGAACTGTCGAAAAAATACGGTTCGTTAACCGATAACCTGCACACCGACTTGCACGAATGCCTTGGACACGGATCGGGCAAACTACTTCCCGGTATTGACGGCGATGCACTGAAAGCCTATGGATCTCCTTTGGAGGAGGCCAGAGCTGATCTGTTCGCCTTGTATTACCTGGGCGACGCAAAAATGGTGGAACTGGAGCTTCTTCCCGATGCGGAGGCATACAAAGCCGAGTATTACAAGTACATCATGAACGGTGCCATGACACAACTGACGCGCATCCAGCCCGGAAAAGACATTGAACAAGCACACATGCGCAACAGGGCCCTTATATCGAACTGGGTGATCGAAAACGGAAAAAACGAAAACGTAGTGGAGATAAAGCAGCAAGACGGCAAAACATTTGTTGTAGTAAACGATTACGCGAAACTACGCGATCTATTTGGCAAGCTGCTTTCGGAAGTGCAACGCATCAAGTCGGAAGGCGATTTCGAAGCAGGCAAAAAACTCGTGGAATCGTACGGTGTGAAAGTGAATCAGGCGTTGCACAAAGAAATCCTGGAGCGCTACGCCAGATTGGACCTGGCTCCCTACAAAGGTTTTGTAAATCCGGTTTATAAGCTAGTAACCGACGAAAGCGGCAAGGTGTCTGATGTAACGATCTCATACGATGAAAACTATGTTGATCAGCAGTTACGTTATTCGAAACAATACTCCGTACTTCCCCTGAAGAATTAAAGGAGTCTCGCGTTACAAGAGTTAAAAAAATGCACTCAATGAGTGCATTTTTCTTTATAGTTATATATTTGTCCGAGCTTTCTAAGTAAAAGAATAAACATGACCTACCCCGAAACATTGGAATACCTCTACATCCAAATGCCCGAATACCAACGCGTCGGGCACCTCGCCTATAAGCCAGGATTGGGAAACAGCCTCCGGCTCGATGCCGTTTTCAATCATCCGCACCAACACTACAAAACCATTCACATCGGAGGAACCAACGGCAAAGGTTCCACATCGCATTTGCTGGCAGCCATCCTCCAACAGTCGGGCTACAAAGTCGGGTTGTACACTTCGCCCCATTTGGTGGATTTCCGTGAACGGATCAGGGTAAACGGGGAGATGGTTCCCAAAAAGTATGTGGTTGATTTCGTAAAGAAATACCGTGAACGGTTTGAGCCTGTAATGCCCTCCTTTTTTGAATTGACAATGGAAATGGCTTTTCTTTATTTTGAAGAGCAAGAAGTTGATGTAGCCGTTGTTGAAGTTGGTTTGGGTGGAAGGCTCGACAGCACTAACATCATCTCGCCCGACCTATGCGTCATCACCAATATCGGGTTTGACCACATGCAGTACCTTGGGAACACATTACCCGAAATTGCTGCAGAAAAAGCCGGTATTATAAAGCCACATACACCTGTGGTGATTGGCGAATCCGATGATGAAGAGGTGAAAAAAGTTTTTACCGTCAAAGCTGAATCCGAAAATGCACCCATCATTTTTGCCGAAGCAGTTTTAAACGATTTCTCTGCTCACAGGGCTGACGACGAATGGATAATAAACACACACGAATACCCTGACTTAAAAAACAAGCTGGGTGGCTTCGCTCAGGAGAAAAATGCAAAAACAGTCCTAGCGGCGGTAGCGGAATTAAAAAAAATAGGTTACAGGATCCCGAAGGAAGCAGTTTACAGCGGCTTTGCCCAGGTTGTGGAATTAACCGGGCTGAAGGGGCGTTGGCAGGTACTGCAGGAGAAACCAAAAATTGTTTGCGACACAGGACACAACGCACACGGAATCCGATACGTCGTGGAACAACTGAAGCAGGAAAAATACAACCGGTTACACGTTGTTTTTGGAATGGTCAACGATAAAGACATTACATCCGTGTTGGCTATGTTGCCCCGACAAGCCGTCTATTATTTCACCCGGGCATCGGTAGAAAGAGCATTGAACGAAAAGACGCTTGCCAGGGAGGCTGCTTCCTTCGGGTTGAAAGGAAACACTTTCGAAGATGTGTCTACGGCCATAAATGCAGCCAAAGAAAATGCCGACGAAAACGATTTTATTTTCATCGGCGGAAGTTCGTTCATTGTAGCAGATGCACTAGAAACGATTAATGCTCATCATTAAAATAAAAGCAATTACAACACTGATTACTAGATACATAACAATATATTCAACGTTAAAACGACTAACATATATTTGATTTAACAATTATATTTTCTTTCTTTGAAGTGTTATTGTATTTATATCACTTAATTTAAATTATTTACACTCATGAGAAAGAGTTTATTTTATTATGTTATTGTGTTTTTCTTTTTATTTTCTTGTGATAAGGAAATCGAAAGAGTCTTAACTACTGATAGTAATAATGAGATTGTAACAGTTTTATATGAAAGGGATCAAAAATATCCTCTTAAATTAGTAAGTGACAGCTATCTACAAAGGACAAGAGGAGTTCAACCGGAAAATCCTTCTCTGAGCTATATGAATTATTTAGGTAATGGTTATTCAATACAATCAATACCAATAGCAGATGCTATATTCGCAAAACAACCTATAATAAATATAGGAAAATTGATAAAAGGTCCTGATTCTAGCTTTGTAAGCAAAAGGAGATACTATAATACAGAAGCTACATATTTCACCTTTTCGAATTCGAGCAGATACACCACTAATTCAGTAGTAAGTAATAAAATATCTCAAGGATGGGATGTAGGATTCAAATTATTCAACTTAGGTGCGAATAATTCAATTCAGAACGTTTACAAAAACTATTTTTTAACGACTGATTCTGTTGCATATGGTGAGTTAAATATTAATATTTACAAACACATTTACAAACTAAACGCAGAGACTCAATACGATAAACAGAAATTAGCTTTTAGTTATCTATATCCGATTTTTATAGAAGATTTATATAATTCTTCTGCTGCTGAATTATTAAATAAATATGGTGAATTCATGCTAAAAGGCTTTTATACAGGTGGCAGGGCAACTGCCTTTTTTGGAGCTAAATTTCAAAATATTTATAATCAAACGACAAGGGAAACTGTTTTAAAAGATAGTATTAGAGCAGGATATAAAACAGAATCTATTAATGGAAGCTTAAATATTTCATTAGGTTACAGTAATAGCAATACATCATCGACAAATCATATAACTTCTGGAATATTTGCATCTACTAAAACAATTGGAGGAAATTCTGGCTATCCGGCATCTTTTAGCATCCCAATAAAATTTAGTAATATAAATATAAATCTCTCGACATGGGGTAACTCATTAGATACTGACGAAAGCACTCATGCAATGATAGAGTTGACGGATGGAGGAGTTTTACCGTTAAGCGATATAATTCTTGAAACAGATATAAAGAATGGAATTACTACTACCCTAACAATGCATGAAAGTTTATCACCTAAAATTAGAATACCATATTTTGAAATCTATCAGCAAACAACTCGTGCAGGTACAACATTTAGAGTATCACTATATACCAGGTTAGGGTACAACGTTTTAGTTACTATTCCATCAGAATTAACGACCGCAGATGCTATTGCGGATTATTTGCGAAGCCACTTCAAAGCGTTAAAAATAATTCATGTCACTCAGGGTAGAACCAATTCTTCTTTTTCTCAGATTGTTTCTTTGCAAACAAGGGATAATAATAGTTCCCGGGGAGATCGTTATTCATTCGTTTATGCACTCGACAAAACAAAAATGAAAAAATTTATCAATTCTGAATCTGGATTAACATATTTATTATATGATAATGGAACAAGTAAATATGCCTTTTCAATATATGATAATTTTATAATTGATACTTATGGCATAAGAGATTTATTGAACTCTGTACCTACAGTAAACCTCACAATGCAACAATTATACCAGTATCAAATACTAACATTGTAGAAATAAAATCAAGAGTATAAAAACAACAACAAGCCAAAAAATAGACTTGTTGTTGTTTTAAAAATCCTATTAAAGTCTTTTACCAAACTAACACAATCCTGAAATTGTAGTTTTGCGGTGCCTCAGGGTCTTTTGCCAATTGCGAATCTTTTATGAAAAATGCAATTGTACTGGGATCTCCGAACTGAATATCAAAACTTATCGTTTCCGTAAAAGTTATCGGGTTACCCTCATTGTCAGTTCCCGCACTGTAAGTATTTACATAGGGAAGCATTTTTTGCACCTCATCAACACCCTGAGTCCCGATAAAAACATAACCGAGGGTTGCTCCATCCTTATAAATAAACTCTGTTAGTTCCGGAAAATCAAAGATGATTTCATATTGTGAGATTTCGTCGTTCCATTTCCAATCCTCTTTCTTTACGTTGATGTTTACAATTTTCCAACCAGTAGCGGCTTTTTCCACCTCCTGCTTGATAATTTCCCGAATCTGTGCTTCCGTAAGCCCTTGTCCAACCGCCTGAATAATCTGATCAATCTGTGCAGGAGTCAACGCACCTTTTAATTCATCGGTAATTATTTGACGGATACGCTCTTCACTTACGTTTGGAGGAATTGAGTTGCTAATGAGCTGTATAATTTGTTCCTGCGTCAGGTAACTCCTCAATTCTTCACGAATAATTGAGCGTAACTCCTGTTCCGTAACATAATCTTCCGATGGTGATGTACAGGAATGTCCTCCGAGGAGAACTCCCGCAGCCAACAAAGGTATAAGAAAGACAACAACCAGTTTTTTTACCATGATAAATGAACTTTTATAACATTTCTTATCCATGCCCAAAGGTAAGTATTTTGCATGGAAGAGAAAGTTAAAAAAAGCAAAGACCGATAGAGGCTACTCTACCGATTTTTATATTACCAGATCAATACGATCCGGAAATTGTAGTTTTGCGGTGCATCTGGATCGTTTTCCAATTGCGAATCTTTTATA
>ENA-UOOR01001138-UOOR01001138.1-fermentation-metagenome-genome-assembly--contig:-NODE-1138-length-33014-cov-55.832367_pt1 | contig 33014 bp, 20 predicted proteins | sample MGYA00245780_ERZ724029 | MGnify/ENA primary metagenome ERZ724029 (study PRJEB28704, sample SAMN03018315) | fermentation metagenome | biome: anthropogenic terrestrial biome; feature: soil... | reverse complement strand
ATTAGCTAATTCTGAGAAATATGCTCCTCCTACAGACGAAAGAAGTATTTTTAGGATATACTCTGTATTTTCTATTTGTCTAATTTGGTGTATACGACGGGATTTTAGATAATAATATACAACGTATCGAAGATAATTTCCCAAAGGATAAATACTGTTGTTAGGATAATATAATAATTGTTCGCGAATACTTTTATTTTGCTCTATTTGCTGTATCAAGGCACAGATATAGTTCATATCTAATCGTGTCTTCCGCTTGTATTCCTTTTGTTCCGATATTTGTATTTCTGAATAATTATTTCCTATTTTACCAACAGAACATCCCGCAAAGAGTCCAAACGGAGTTGGGCGAGTACAAGCCCGTTGATAGTAACGATAAGCAGAAAGACGTACTTTTTCTTCACCTTTATCTAAGTTGTCGCTTAAATCAGGTGTAGCTATGAGCAACATTTCTCGAAAAATAGAAGTGCTTTGTACTTTATCAAAATCTGAAATAAAAGAGTATGGGAAATAGGGTGTTCGTAAAAGAAATGCTTCAAATGGTTTATACATAAAAAGTAAACAATAAAATGATTATATGAAAAAATATGGCGGATATACTTTCTGCAATTTTTTGCATTATACCCGCCATAATCAAAATAAGCTATGTGCTAGCTATTTTAATAAAAAAAATCTTGAGACTTGCCTCAGGGTAGTTCATTTACCCCAAAAAGAGGAAAAGTTAAAAGCTATTACCAAAATGTATTGATATGATATGCATTTAAAATAATTTCTCTTGAAATTATGGGGTACAATAATTAGTTGTACCGCAGCAACACATTCCATATCCAGTACCTGAGGCAACAATCGATACGCAAGTACCAGTATTACAATCCTGATAACCAGTACATGGAGAACCTGTGGTAGTACATTGCATATGACCACTACCGTATCCTCCTAGTAGACTACTCATGCTTTCATCACTTAGAGTTGAAATAGTCTCTTGTTTTAAAACTAATTTTTTAATCTTTTTAGGCCCCATATTTTCTATAATTAAATTAGTAATACGCTGTAAAAATAGTTGATTTGTTTTAAAAAAAGAAATTTATAGATAACAAAACAAAAAAAATAAATACTGATTAATAATATATTACGATTTGTTTAATAACAATTCATTTCATAGTATGTATTGTTCATTCTATAAACAAGGTATGAAAGAAGTTACTTTAATTAGACATTTCACTACATGACAAAATATAAATACCGTATGGAAGTACTTGTCCTTGATCCATCTGCGTGATTTGTTGATGTGACGCCTGTACCCCATCGTAAAAGCTGCTTAACCAACACGTGGTCAATCGCCGCGAATATCTTTTTGGATAGCACGTGCCTAAAATAATTTCCCCAACCTGTGATAACAGTATTTAACCTGTCAATAAGCAGACCTTGTGTTACCGCCTTGTTACTGAATATTATTTCATGCAGTTTTTCGGTTATCTTCTTCCGGCTTTTCTTCGAGGGTTTAATCAGTAGTTTCCCGTTGTACTTCCTGATATTGAAACCAAGAAAATCAAAGCCTTCCGAGATATGGGTTACGAGCGTCTTCTCTTCCGAGAGTGCCAGCCCTTTGGGCTAGAAAGCAGGTGATGAGGGGTTTTATCTCCTCGAATAGTTCCCTGCTCTCAGCCGTGACCACGAAGTCGTCAGCATACCGTACCAGGTTTACTTTCGGAAAATAGACTTTCCCTTTCCCGATGAGACGCTTATGATAACGTTCCTTTAACATCCTTTCCATGCCGTCAAGGGGCGCATTGGCAAGGGTAGGTGAGATGATACCGCCCTGTGGTGTCCCTTCCGCAGTAGGTGTGAGTATCCTGTTGAATGCTACCCCCGATTTAAGCCATTTCCCCAGTTACGGACTTGTCGATTTGTACATTATCTACAAGCCATTGGTGGTTAATATGGTCGAAACAACCCTTGATGTCTCCGGCATTCTTGTAACGTATAACCATGCGGAAGTCTGCCAGTTTTCACGGGGGGATGATGTTTCAACCCCTGTCTCCGCAATAATTGCCGTGGCTACATGTTCCTTGACTCCGGGGATGGTTTGCAGGCGTTCGTATTGTTTGGGAAAATGTTCTTTGCAGAGCCAGGTCAGTTCTTTCTGACAATCGTCTATCTGTTGTTTGATGAGGTCAAGTGTTTCCTCCAATTGTCTGAAAACGATTAGGTCAGTTTTTTGAGAGCGAGCCTGTCAGGGCTGCCTTCACCGTCTCACCTCCATGCTTGTTGACGGTACGTCCATGCACAAGCCTGACGAGTTCATCAGGGCTTGTCTGACCGCCGATTATCGCCTTCGGTACAGCCTGGTAGCTTTTGCTTTTGGTGGTAGCCACGTAGTTGCTGAGCCTGAAACCGCATCTTTGCAAGGCTGCGTCAAGTTTGTTGCAGATGTAAGTCATGTCCCCGCCCAGGTCCATGATACGGCGGTTGAGTTTGCGCATGTCCTGAACGATTGGCTCGGGAACGAAACTTCCCTTGATGAGGTTTTTCAGGATACACTCCGCTATCTACTGGGCATCCTTCACGTCACTTTTCCTGCCGGGAAGCTGCTTGATGAAACAGGGATTCACAAGTTTGAGTTTCATCGATCCACGGAGTTCGTTCCATACCGAAACCCAATGGACGGCGGTGCTCTCCATGGCTGCTTCGCTGACACCATGCTCTGTCATGTCATTGTACATCTGACGCAAGTCCGGAGTATGCACTCCATAGTTTTTTTCTAAAATAATGGCCTCGTCATGACTCATAATACAAAGGTAAATGCTACCTTTATGCACATCAAGGCCGGTGACCGTTCGATTCCTGTTCATATTTTTTTTAAAAATTTTCCTCCAAGATAATAAAATTGTGACTGAGAGCCCGCAGGAGGGGACAGGAAACAGGGCGTCAGCCTTGTTTTTTATCCTACCAGTGTAAAATCTCGTGGATTTTATCTAAATTTGAGTAAGCAATAAAAGCGTGTTGATTGTTCCTAATAAGTAAAATCTCAAATCGTAATAGGTTCTAGTGAATATATTATTACAGAAAATAGTTATATTTGTCGAAATTATAAATTGAATAGAATGAAAAAAAATGTAATTCTTGTTATTATATTATTATCATTTTTTTGCACTTGTAAAAATGAATCTAAAAAGAATAAACAAGACAAAGTGCAAAATATTGAGTCTTTCGCCCAACTCTATGGGTATGCCCGATGGTTTCACCCAAGTGACGAAGCACAGAAAATAGATTGGGACAAATTTGCGGTGCTTGGTATTCAAAAAGTGGAAAATATAACTTCATCCGCAGAATTGAAAGATACCCTTTATCACCTTTTCTCACCAATAGTGCAGGGACTACAGATTTATAAAACGCAAAAACCGGAAATATTCAATCCTGAAGTTCTCCGTTCTCCCGACCCTAAAGCAAAACCGATAGCATGGCAACATTACGGTGTTTATCTGAACAACCCGTCGAGTATTTATAGTAGCTTAAGGACTTATAAGAGCGATATAGACACAATGATGTTCAGCAGTATACCTCAATTTGGCGAAATCATTAAAGAACCCATTGGAAGTAACCTTATGTGTGTTGTTCCACTAACCTTGCTTACAAATGATACCTCTACTTATCCCCAGACGGATAAGCTGAAATTCGACCAACTCAAATCTGAAATAGATAAAGTCAGCATTGATGAATATTTTTTTGATATGAAGACGAATTTAGCGAGTGTAATTGTTACATGGAATGTGTTTCAACATTTTTTTCCCTACTTAGATGTAATTGATACGGATTGGAATGAAGTTTTGGGAGAAACATTGAAAGACGCACTTTCCAACAAACGAAAGAAAGATTTTTTTGTGACATTGAGCCGGATGATTTCCAAAATTAACGATGGGCACGGAATGGTTCTGGAGGAACTGATGTATCTTTTGCCAATAAGGGTAGAATTTGTTGAAAATAAAATTGTAGTTACAGCTTCAAATGATAGTACTTTAATAAGTGGTGATATCATTCTCCAAATAGACGGAAGAGCAGCCATAGAAGCATTGGATGATAAGGAGAAAATAATATCCGGTTCACCTCAATTACGCAGATACAGGGCTTTGAATGTATTGGGAGGTAAATTGGATCAGAACACATCAAAAGCTGATATATTTGGGATAACAAATGGTAAAGAGAAACTAAAACACGAAGCAGGCAGTAGTACACAGCTTGTGATTGAGCGGGATGGAAAAACCCAAAAAGTGATAGTCCCGAATTCAAGGGAAGGGAGCATAATTTATAACCCAATAAATGACCGAAAATACTCGTTTGAAACTATTGTAGAAATAGAACCGGGAATCTATTATATAAACATGTCCAATTGTACTGGAAAAGAATTTGAACAAAAAAAAGACATTCTATCCAAAGCAAAAGCTGTTATTTACGATCAAAGAGGTCAAATCAAATTAAATTTTTTCCAAATTGTACCCTACTTGATTAAAGAACCGGTTACTTCCACATGGTGGAATATTCCACAAACCGTTTACCCAAACCAGGAAAAGGTGAAATTTGATTTGGCTAATTGGAGTGTTGAGCCAAGGCAACCATATTTTAAATCCAAATCAATCATTATTAATGATCCTTCAGTCGTCAGTGCAGGTGAAACCATGATGGATATTATTGTTCATTACAAATTGGCAACTACCGTGGGAGAATCGACAGGTGGCTGTAATGGGAATGTCAATTATATCAATCTACCTTGTGGCTATAAGGTTCAGTGGACGGGAATGAAAGTATTAAAATATGATGGCAATCAACTTTATACGATAGGATTTAAACCCGACTATCCTGTAAATAAAACTATTCAGGCTATTAAGGATGGTAGGGATGAATATCTGAAAAAGGCTTTGGAAGTGGCAAAAGAATAAATACCTTCCTCAATGTGGTAGACAATATAATACCTAAAATCCGCAAGCAGATAATTTGGTAGTTTCTAATTTATTTTTTAGTGATTTTTCCTGAATTTCGGAGTAAATATTCTGATTTTCTTTCATAGAATCATATTTCTATAGTAAACGCATTATATATTTGCGGTTAATTTCATCAATTCCTCATTCGGATTTTCAAATTGAGCTCAGTATCTGTTGATATCATACTTCAAATCATCGATAGAAGCAAAATATCTGTTGTGAGTAACATTGCGCCTTGTCTTCTTCCACATCATTTCAATGGCATTTAAATCCGGCGAACAGGGTGGCAGGAAAAATAATTCTAATATGTCGCCAATTTCTTCCAGCCAAGGTTTTAAGATTTTGGCATGATGATATTTGGCATTAAGTACGAGACACTAAATAGTTTAAACTATTGGTTTTATTAATACTCATATTACCAGCAAAATACAAAAATAAATAGTTTAAACTAATTTCAGATTGATACTTATCTAAAATCAATAATATTTTTCTGCGCCTGCCGTTACTGTTGTTTCTATCTTGAGCTTCAGCGATGAGTTTTTGCAGGAATTTTTGAAAACTCACCGCATCAAACACTTCATTTTGACATGTAATAAGCTGCCCGTTTTTGCCCAATGCTCCCAATACGCTTATTTTGTAGCGATCCGCGGGCGATTTATTTCAGGGCAAGTTCCCGACAAAAACCACGCCCTGATAATGCTCAGTGTCAACTTGAAATCAACTTCATCCTCATAAAACACCTCGTATTCATCATCCCGTAGTTTTTCTTGAAGTTTTATTAAAAGCTTCTTTTTCCTCGGGGGGTAGTGTCCTAAAAAGTGTGTATTTTCATTCTTTCCTTTTTAATTCCTCCACCTCCCTAAATACCGAGACCGGATATGAATACGTACCATTCTCTTTTTCAATGGCAACAGCTCCCATTAACGCTATCACAGACTCGGCCGATGGCATAGCTCCACGCATTTTCAATACCCGCTTGTAATCCCTGTTCAGACGCTCCACCCAATTGGTGCTGTAAATTATGCGCTGAATCTCTGCGGGATACTCCAAATAAGTAAAATAACCGATATTGCGCACGGCCTTAAAACGTTTCAAGAAAGGATATTGAACGGCATATTTATCGACAAAGATAGAGAAATTCTTGAACGCTGCAACGGGGGTAAGCGATTTTGTCTCCAACGGGATGACTTCATGGAGCTCTGCCGATATCTTTTTCCTGGCTTTATGTGGGAACTTCCAATATATTCCGCTTCAGGTAGACGACACAGAATTGATGTCTACTGTTTGGATAAACACGTTTAACGGCATCTTCGATACCCGTTAAGAGCATCCGAAGCAAACAGAGCCACACTCTCTATGCCTCGTCTTTTCAGTTCCCGCATCTCTTCCTCCTACAACAAAACTCCTTCTGTCGGATGATTGACGATAGACAACACTTCACGACTTCCATCTTCTTTTATCCCCAGAAGCGTGTAATGACCCTCTTTGCCGACACACTCTTCGCGACGAGTATGAACAAAAGTAGCGTCAAAGTAGACAACCAAATAATGAGCCTCCAAACGACGGCTAAGCCAGGTATGAACATGATGCTTGCTCTCTTTCATCAAATAACTGATTTGCTGCTAGCTGTAATCTTTGCCATAGACATCCTCAAAGACAGAACCCTCTTGTTCGGCCGTTAAGCCTTTGGAGTCTAGACTGAAAATTAATTTACGACGCTCTTCGTCTTCATCGCGGATAATGGCAAGAAGTGAAGGATAAAACATCTCGCTACGAGTATGAAGCACCTTTAATGCCAACTCTTTGGAATCAGACATGGCTTTACAGTAGCGATAACCGTTACCGTACTCTTCAGGGTGCTCTTGCTGATGCAACGAGCGTTCGGCTTTCATAAAGGCGTTTAACGTCAAATTTAATAATAAATGTGTACCCCCTTTATTTGCCAATTCAAATAAAATGTCCGAAATTTGTTCTTGTGTAAAGTTATTTTTTTATTTTATATCGAGAAAAATCAAATATAATAAAAATCTACTTTACATACTTTTTTAGGACACTACCGCTTTTATGATGGATGCTCCAACATATCGGAATATATAGACGAACGGGCATTTATCAAAATTGACGTTACCAACATTAAACGCTCAATTGATACGATTGTACGAAGTATTGAAAATGATGAGTTTTCCAAACGCCGAGAATTTATTACTAAGGAAACGCAAAGAATACTCACTCACCTAAATCCACTCAATATTATTTGGGCAGCCCTTAACGGAAAAGATTTGCCGAATTATTTCAAGCTATAATTATTTCACGTTTTTTAAGTTTCTAGATTTTTATTCGTGAACCATACTCCGCCTTCACTTCCGTAACTGTTTTTACTTCATTTTCGATCGGCTGTTTTTCCGGCGTGATACTCTCCAAAATCTTCCTATCAACCTCACCTAATTCCCTTTTCAACTCCCTCAACTGCTCCTCCTTTTTCCAGTTAGTATTCACCACTTCACGCAATACAGGCAGATTAATTTGTTCTTTGGCGATGCGTTTGTTTTCGTTGTTAATCAGCGTCGGTATTTTTTGTAGGGCATTCAGAAAGTTCATCGAAGCCAATTTCGGATCGGCAGCCATAATTCCGTTGTTGTACGTGTATTTGATACCTCCATCTCCTTCGACAAAGAAACGATTTTCCTTGAAATCAAATCCTTCTTTCATACTTGCTTCCGTTTTTACCAGTAATTTAAAACCGTACAGCGAACCAATCTCCTCGTAAAATCCGTGAGTACGGGCAGTTTCAGACAAGCGGTTGAGTTTTTCCCCGATTTGTTTTACCGTAGCATTTTCGGGCAAACCGTTTAAGCGGACGGGATTTAATACCTCGCCGGACTCGTTCTTTAGAATACGCGCCGACAGGTGCTTTTGGTCTTTCTCCAACAGGGAAATCCGGTATCGTGAGGCCTCGATTTCATTGGCTATACTTTCCAGTTTGATGCGCGTTTGCGCCCTGGACTGATTAAAACTGCGCCGCTCACTTTCCAATGAGGCAATTTGTTTTTCCAGCCGTGCCTTATCCAGCAAGTCGGTATTGCCCGAAAGGATCGCCACATATTCGGAAAAGTTCATGCCCGACTGCTCATCCAGACTGCCCTCGTCGATGGTACGCTTGCCCAAACGATTGGTTTTGAGTTGGTCGATAAACAGTTGTTTATTATGTAACAGGTTGAATTTATAGCTGTCCAACGAACGTTCTACAGCGTAAATGACCACATCCACGTTATTGCCGGCAAAATTTTTGGCAATATCGTTCCCTTTGCGGACGGCACGGCCGTCGCGCTGCTGCAAATCGCTTGGACGCCACGGTGTGTCGAGATGATGCACCGCCACCGCCCGTTTCTGCGCATTCACTCCGGTTCCCAGCATACTGGTTGAGCCGAACAACACCCGAATTCTTCCGGCATTCATGTCGGCGAAAAATTGTTTTCGAGCCTTATCCGTTTTCGCTTCCTGCATAAACCGGATTTCATTCGCCGGAATGCCGTGGTTTTCCACCAATTTGCGCTTGATCTCCGAATAAACGCTCCATTCGTTGTTGGACTTGAACGTTCCCAGGTCCGAAAACACAAACTGCGTTCCCCTTTGCGGGTTGTATTTCCGGTAGTATTCCGCGATTTGGGCGGCGCAGTGGCTTGCCTTGTTATCCACGTGGTCGTCGTAATGCGGGCTGATCATCCGCATGTCCAAACTCATTTTGCGGGCATAGTCGGTGGCTATAAGCATTCTGGCTTTCTCTTCGTTTTCGGACAACGGTGCACGCCCCAACAGGGTTGCATCGCCCGTTTTGGCGAACTCCATCAGTTTTTGGATAAAATCTTCCTGGTCGGGCGTCGGTGGAATGTGGTGCAGGATTTCCAATTTATCGGGACGGTCGATACCGATGTCTTTTGCCGTGCGATAATCGGTTATCTCCGCATAAAACTGCGCCAACTCCGGAACTTTAATAAAATAACGGAAACGCTCTTTCTGCACGATGTAGTTTGTTATCGAAAACTCGTAATCGGTGGTTTTCCTGGCGTAAATAGCCGCCCACGCGTCTAACGAACGGATACCCTGCTCTTCCAGCGCTTTCGGGCGCAGGTATTTGAACAACAGATACAATTCCGTGAGCGAATTTGAAATGGTTGTTCCCGAAAGAAACGTCGCTCCCAAATCCTTGCCCCTCCGCTCCTGTATGGTGCGGATGGCGAAAAGCATGTTCATCGCCCGCTGGCTGCCGTTGCTGTTGCCCAATCCCGCTATGCGGCTGTGGCGGGTATTAAACATCAAATTTTTAAACTGATGCGACTCGTCTACAAATAGATGGTCGATGCCCATCATCTTGAAATCGGTAATATCATCCTTTCGGGTATTGATATCGTGTTCCAGCGTTTTCAGCTTGACTTCCAGGTTCTGTTGCCGTATGATCAGCCCTTTTTCCATCGCACGGGAAATATCCTGGCCTTGCGAACGAAGAACTTCAAGGTTTTCCTCCACGCTGTCCAATTCCTGTTGCAGTATCTCCCGTTGTATTTCCGGAGACTGGGGAATCATGGCAAACTGCTCGTGAGAAAGGATGACACAGTCCCAGTCGTTGTTCTTGATATCCCCGAAGATGCGTTGCCTTTTTTCCGGCGTAAAATCTTCTTTGCCCGGATAAAGTACCCTGGCATCTGGATAAGCCTTGCGGTAGGTTTCGGCTATTTCCTGAACGTTGGCTTTCAGCGCCGTTATCATCGGCTTATGGGCTAATCCGAGGCGCTTCATCTCTTGTGCCGCACAGCACATGATCAGCGTTTTTCCCGTTCCGACCTCGTGATCGCAAATGCCGCCACCGTTCATTTTAAGCATCCAGACGGCATCCTTCTGGCTGTCGTACAAGTCTTCAATGGCAACGTTTTGCCGGTTTAATCCGGGAAAGGTCTGCAACGAGCCGTCATACCCGGGACGGACAAAACAGTTAAACTTATTGTTGTACATCGTTGCTAGCCGTTCCTTGAACTCGCTGTTTTGCGCCTGCAACCATTCGGTAAAAGCGTCACGGATTTCGTCTATCTTGGCGTTGGCTGCTTGAATGGCTTCGCCGTCGCGCATTTTAACCTCTTTGCCGTCTACCATCACTTTTTTGGTAATGTCGGGCGTGGTGTTTACCAACGCGTGCTTCAACAACGCCACGCCGTCAAACGTGCGGCTCTCCGAGCGAACGGCGTACTTGGTCCAGATGTTCATGTTTTTCCGGCTGCATCCCACCGAAAAATCATCCAGCGAGTCACTGTAATGGATATAGACCTCCGTATCGAACAAATCGGAAGCGAAACGGCCGTATATCTCCGTGGGTATCCAGCGTTCCCCGAGATTGAAATCCAGCTCTTCAAACTCGATGCGTTGCGGAAAGGCATCCTGCAGGGCTTTCAGCGAAAAAGCGGATTCGGCGTCATCGGGGTGGTTCTTTACATACCTTTCCACCGCTTTGGCTTTTTCCACCACGTTTCCGGCAATGAACTTATCTGCAATTTCGTAATCCTGTTCTAACGGATTGAAAAAGATGCGTCCATGCAATTCGTTCTTCAGTTCTTCCCGCGAACTGTCCTGCAAGTTCGCCATGTAATCCAGATCCACCCGTCCGAACTTGTTGAGCGATGCGGCAAGTGCTTCTTCCACGGTGCCCACGTGCATCAGCTCCTCGGTAGAAAACGATACGGGACGGGTAAAGATGTCGGCTTTCTGCCACGTGCCGCCGATATTGCGTTCCAAAAACGGCATATCGTTCCCGGCGGTGTCCATCTTGATGACTTTCAGGTTTTCACTGGCGTTCAGGTGTTCGTACCTGGAGACAAACAAATCATACAGCCTGTTCAGTTCGCTTCGCATCGGCATGTACGGAAGCTTGGTTTCCGCTTCGGTATCGTATAGGTTCTTGTAGGCATCACGTACCGTGATATACATTCCGATGCGGTGGTACTGCTTGTTGTTTACTACCAGCGGAACAAACGTCATTTGCCCGTCATCGTCTCTTTTCAAATATCCCACCTGTTCATTATCGGCTATCAGGCAGCCTTCGCGGTAATGCGGTTCCCAATTACCCGTGTAAGGACGGGGTTCGAACGATACAGTTTCGAGTTCGCCGAACAGCATTGCCGGCGGTTTTGCGGACAAGGTGCTTGTGTCTGGTGCATCGGTTTGTACCGCCACCACCTGCTCTTTTCCGTTCTTCTGTACTTCCGTCTGTTGGGACAGACGCGCTTCGTGCTGAATGACCAGTCTCCATTCGTCCACGAAATGTTTGGGTGTGGCAAACGGGTCGATATCGGCAAAAAAATCATCGATTACCTGTTGTGTGGTTTGCGTTGCTTTCGGATACGCAGTCAGGGATGTTACATTTTCGTTTCGGGCGGGGCGATTCACTACCGTTGTTTCGGCAATTATTGGATTCGAAACGGGTTGTTGTGCCCGGGAGTTTGTTACAGACGACGGAGTCGGCTGTACCGGGCGGGATGGGGATTGCCGGTACATGGGACGAGGTGGCGGAACACCCCGGTGTGACCTTTGGCCTTTCTTTTGCGGAACGATCTGCGTTCTTTCCTGCGAGGAGAAGCCGAACAAGTCGTACAGTGACATAACCGGTTCTTCGCTCAGGGGAGAGGTGGTTTCTTGCCGTTGTTGGCCAGGTTCGGTACCCGGATTGTTCCTGTCGTCGGATAGGTTGACCGGATTTCCAGTGTTCTCCGTATTTTGGAATTCGATGGATACAGCCGGGTTGTTTTCTGTTTTCCGGAGTCCTGTTTCCGGTCTGCTGCCCTCTATTTTTTGTTCTAGCGCATCGGCAATGGCTACACGCAACCCCGAACGTACCAGTTTGGGCAACATCACATCCAGATCATAACTTTTGAAACGAATTTTCACGTTATCATTTTCGCTGTTTTGAATTAAAGCCAGGTCAAGAACAGGTGATACTTTTTCGGCATCACTATGATAGATTTCGTAATATTCGTTTACCCTAAAAAGGACTATGGTATCGGGATGTTTTTGTTTGATCTGGGTGTATTCGTTTGGAATTTTAAACGTTTCAGCTTGGCGGTTTTCTTGTTTTACTCCAACCGATTTGTCTTCAATAATTTCTGCATCGACAATTTCGGGTGTGAAACGATTACCCACATAACCCTTTAATTCGTGGATATTTTTCAACTGTGCAGGCTCGAAATACAAGTCCCGTTCCACTTTTAACCCGCCAATGCTGATGGATTGGATTTCTTCAAGTGAAGAGTATCCCAACTCCCAATCCCTGCCGTCCATCGTAGTGAGCGTAAACAAATCTCCTGTTTTCGAATCGTGTTCAAGAATATACGAGGTGTAGGCGCCCATTGGAAAGAAAAAGCGCAAGTAAGCCATTTTATCACCGATGGGGTTACCGTCATTGGTAGCGTATAAGTTGGGGATGTTCCCCACTAACTTGGCGGGAATCAGTTCGTAGGCATCATCCGCCTCTTCCGCCTCGTTTCCCAACGTTGTGGCAGCTTTTTCCATAACCGCAAGTCCGGTTCCGGGTAATGTGAAAACGTTTTGTTTCCCTGGTTCTTCACCGCGAAAGAACGATACATCGAAAGCGGATTGCCTGATCTGCCTTGACAGTTCGTCCCGCAAATCGCTTGCCATGCCGTTTATGCCGCCTTCATGGCGCATCACCCAGGCCGGTTTTCCGTACAAGTCAGTGCCTCTGTCGCGTGTGGTATAAATATTTCGGGAAACATCGGCAAGCAGGGAATTGGCGGGGATTTCACCGCCATCGACTTCAATGAATTTATGTTCCGTTTCATTGACAATACCTTTTCCGGTCTGCTTTTGCAGGATGATCAAATCGGTGCCTACATCCGTACCGGCATAATCGGAAAAGAGGTTGTTGGGTAACCGCACCGCCGAAACCAGGCGGCTGTTCTCCATCAGGTATTCGCGGATAAGGGTATTGCGTTCGCTGTTCATCACGCCCTGAGAAGTGATAAACGCCAATACGCCGCCTTCCTGCAAGGCATCCAGCCCTTTCAGAAAGAAATAGTTGTGGACGGAACGGGTGGCCTGCTGTTTGGCGGGCGATGTTCCTCTCGAATACGACAGATCGAATACAGACACATCGCCGAACGGTATGTTGCTCGCCACCAGGTCGAACGAGCCTAATTGTTTTTGGTTGATGTTCTCGAAACCTTCGATGTGCACGTCAGCATCGGGATACAGGGCATTCAGGATTTTGCCGGTGAGCAGATCCTTCTCAAAAGCAACGGTTTCTACGGAGTTTCCGGGGTTGAAGGCTGCGACAAAGACGCCCGTCCCTGCCGAAGGTTCGAGCAGGCGGGCGGGCGTAACTCCGCTGTTACGCAAGGCATGGACAATACTTTCCACGATGACGGGCGGCGTGTAAAACGCCGTGAGGACGGACTGCTTCAGGCTGTCCGCGTAGCGGTTATAAATCTTTTCGTTACCGGCATACTCCCGGATAACCCGATGCAGATCGGCCACTGACGAAAACAAGTCGAGTTCGGATTTTTTCCAACGGGAAGCGTCTTCTAATGTATTGGCAGGATTGAGTATGCATTTCAATCCGCCGAAACCGCTGTACCGGGAAAGAATTTCCCGCTCTGAAACGGTGGCATGGCGATTCTCTTTTTCCAGCCGTAACGCCGTCTCGATTGCCTGTATGTTGTCGTTTAAATGCGCCTTTTTACCATACGCCATGTTCCTCGATGTGGAGGGCTACGGTTCCGGTAAGTTCGGTGTACAACAAATCGTAAGCGGGCGAATCGATAAACTCCGGCTCATCCGTGGGATAATTGGCGAACACTTCTTTGCAATGGGGGTACATCTTTTGCGCGAACGGACGCAGGTCTTCGTCTGCCATGTACGTATCGAACTCGTTGCAGACCACTTTGAAAAGGGTGTCGAACCCGGAGAAATGTAACCCTTCGTACAGCACACTGTTGGAGAGTTCGGCGGCTTCGATTTGCGTATGCCCGGCTGCCAATGCATCGGAATAAGTTTTGGCGGCAAGATCGGCACGCTCCTCGATAAACGTTTTGTCGACCGACAGCTCTGGAAAACTTTCGTTTAAATACGATTGCAGCGTAAGCGTGAAATAGGATAAATCACGAGCCGCGGTTTTTTGAATTGGGATGTTTGTAGTCATTTTGTTTGTTTTTTGGATTTAGTGGTGGTCGTTATTTAGCAAAAAAATAAGGCTTATTTGGGAAAATGGCATTACTTTTTGCGTGTTTGAAATGTAAGTTTCATCTCAATAGAAACTGGTAAGCGGGAATAACGGAAATCAGTCCTAAATCGGTTTGAACGGTATCCGTCGAATTGGAAGAAACAATTATTCCGTTTTCTGTTTTAAAGTATCGCATGGCATCCAGCAGTCCGTTTACTTCCCTTTCAGTATTTTCGTAAGTTAATTCCCAGCAGACCTGCACAATCTGCATAGTTTTGTCCTTAAAACGGACAATAAAATCGCACTCCTTATTGTTTTCATTGAAGTAGTAAATCTCTTTTGTTTTACGGCGCAAGTGCCAAAAGACTACGCTTTCGAGTAAATGTCCGATATTCCGGTTGAACGACGTGCTACCGGCCTGCACTAAGCCGGGGTCTATCACGTACATCTTTTTGGCACTTAACATCTGTGCTTTTGCCGACCAGTCAAATTTTGGCACCATCGCTATCAGATACGAATTTTCAAAATAAGAAAAATAATTCAATATGGTTGTAGTTGATTTTACGCCGACAGCAGATGTCAGTTTTGAAGGCACAATGAGTGTCCCGTTATTGGCCAACAGATAAGAACACAGTTTTTTTATTGCTCCACCGTCTTTTAAGCCGTAGCGAACAATAATATCCCGATTGAGAATATCTTCTATCAAAAAATCAAGAATTTCGGGTAATTTTTGTTTCAAAAAATCGGGAAATCCTCCTTCTGTGAGGTACGCTGATAAACTTTCACCGTTTGCTTCGTCATCTTTAAAATCTAAATATTCCGCATAAGAAAACGGAAATAGTTCTTTGGTAATATGCCTCCCTGTCAGTTTTGTTCCTAATTCGGCACTGAGTAAACTCGCGTTGGAGCCGGTAATAATCACCTGAAATTTTTGATCTAACTTCTGGCGGATATACAATTCCCAGCCGTCAATAATTTGAATTTCATCGAAAAAAAGTACTTTTAATCCGGTTTCATCAATGACTCTGTCTAACAAAACGAAGTCTTTAATGTCAAAGCCGTAAAGTTTTACATCTTCAAAATTCAAGTAAAACACATCCTTAAAATGCCGACGGACAAATTGCCGCAGAAGGGTACTTTTGCCGCAACGCCTGATACCCGAAAGTATCAAGGCATGCGTACTTGTATCTGGCAAATCTGGCATCAACGTTCTCTCTGTTACTATTTCGGCTTCAGAAAATGCTTTAGACTTTTGATCCCTTGCGATTTCGGCAAGTGCGGATTGTTGCATGTTTATTCCCATAATTGAACTGGTTTTACTGCAAATATAAACTGTTTTTTCGAGTCAGCCAAAATATTCCATTATAAATGGATTAAATATATCATTTAAAATGGAATATATATCCCATTAGAATTGGAATATATTTCTTGATACGATATGACATGAAAATAGACGATAATAAGCCTATAAAACGCAGAAAGGCACCGGTGTCCCCACCGATGCCAACCACTAAATCCAATGTATAAACAACTGTTTATGACAATGAACCAGGGTGCAAAGGTAGGAATTTTTCGCTACTTTACAACCTTTCGCTATTTTTCACCATGCTTTCCGCGTTTTTTAGCGGGACGAAAGGTAGATGGAAATTCAAAAGCCGTACTTCCGTCTTCTTTCAACACGATAAACGCATCGAATTTCTTGTTCTTACGGCTTGTCATGCCCCGTATCAGCGATGATTTTCCCGATGCAAGTATCATTCTCACATCGTCTTCGGATAATATTCTGCCGCAAATGTTTCTGAACAGCAACCATTGGCAACCCCTATCGGTGCATTTGGCTACTTTGTCCAGGAGTTTTACGGTTTTCTGTTGACATTTCGGGCACTTGAGCACTGCAACATTGTCTTTCGGAAAATCCAAGGCCAGCAGTTCTTCCGTAATCTGCCGGGCATAGACGGCAATACTTTTATCGAACGTTTCGGAAACCATTTTGCCCGATTCGATATCGGAAAGGGCTTTTTCCCACGCACTTGTCATAGCCACATCCGCGATGCGTTTGTTTTTTACAGCTTCATACACTTTCAACCCTTTGGAGGTAGGTATTAACGATTTTTTTTGACGCTCGATGTATCCCCTCGAAAACAGCGTTTCGATAATGGATGCCCGGGTAGCCGGTGTTCCGATGCCATATTCCTTGATGGTGTTGCGACCGTTTTCGTTTTCAATTTCGTTGGATGCTTTTTCCATCGCCGACAATAGTGTCGCCTCGGTATGTAACGGTTTGGGTTTGGTTTGCTTTTCGAGCAGTATGGCGGAAGATATTTTGAGCGTATCGCCCTTATCCAGACAAGGAAGGTGCTGGTCGGGATTATCGTTGTTTTCCTGTTGTTCCGGGTCAAACAATCCCCGCATCATTCGCCAACCGGGTTTTATTATTTCCGTGCCGTGTGCAGTAAAACGATGTTCACGTGCCAATCCGGTAATGTGGGTGACCTCTTTCTCACACGCTTCGGACAGCGTTTCCAGCAAGCGGGTGGCAATCAGTTTATAGACGGCTTCTTCTTTTTTGGAAAGTCCGGACGGGGTATTGTCTGTGACAAGCAGAGCGTGATGGTCGGTTACTTTTACGTCGTTGACGCATTTGCGGTTAAGCGTTGTTTTTTGCAAGGACCGGGCATATTCTTTCAACGGAGGATAAGCGGTCAGAACTTCCAGTAATGTCGGTATTTCATCCCAGACATCTTCGCCGATGTATCGGCTGCCTGTACGCGGATAAGTAATAAACTTCTTCTCGTAAAGAGCTTGGGCTATGGAAAGGGTTTCATCTGCAGAGAAGTTGAGCCGTTTGTTGGCGTCTTTTTGCAACCCGGTTAAATCGTAAAGCAGGGGAGGCGCTTCGCGGACAAGTTTCGTGTCTGCTTCGATAATCTCCATTTTGGCTCCGCGGATGCAGTTTTGGATTTCCTGCGCTTGCTCCTTTTCCGTAAATTTCTCCTCTGAAAGCATCTTGAATTCGATGCTTTCGGCTTCCTGTACGGTCTGTACTTGAAAATAGGTTTGAGGTTGAAAATTTCTGTTTTCCAGAAAACGACCGCACACCATCGCCAGCGTGGGTGTCTGCACCCGTCCCAGTGAATAAACGCCGCTGCCGGCAACAATGCTCAATGCCTGTGACGCGTTGATGCCTACCAGCCAATCGGCTTCACAGCGTGAACGTGCGGATTGATAGAGGTTATCGAACTCGCTGCCGTTTTTCAGCTTTTCAAATCCTTCTTTTATAGCCTTATCGGTCAGTGAACTTATCCACAGTCTTTTAAACGGTTTGTTGCATTTCAGGTATTTGAAAATCATGCGGAATATTAATTCGCCTTCACGTCCGGCATCGGTGGCGACGATGATTTCGTCGCACTTGTCAAATAGTTCTTTAATTACATTCAGTTGCTTTAAAGCCCCGGGTTCGGATCTGTACTCTTTGCCTTGTTTAGCTTGGCGTGGTACCAATTGAAACGGTTTGGGCAGGATGGGCAGGTTTTCCCGCCTGAACCCCGTAAACCCGTATTGCTCGGGAAGGGCAAGGGTTGTCAAATGCCCGATTGCCCACGTGACAACAGTACCGGCTTCCGTTACGTTTCCTATATAGCCGTCCTGCGTGCCGCATATACCCAGCACATGGGCAATGGTACGCGCCACGGATGGTTTTTCCGCTATAATAACTCTCAGCATAATACTTTTATTTTTGTGTCATAATTTTACAATATTGATATGCTACACTTTCCTGACCTCTCCGTCAGATGACTGAAGATTTGGATAGCTCTACATTTTTCGTCCTCTCGATTTCTTCTGCTTTTGTTCTTCAGCCTGATTTTCCGTGGGAGCGGTTTGTTCTTTTTTCAGCGCATCCTTCAGGTGTTTGGTCGCTTCGTTCGTTTTCCCGTCGGAATTGACCGCTTTTTGGGTTCTGGACGCTTCGTCGGGTTGGGCAGACTGTCCGGCTGCATTCTTGGCTTCCTGTTTTTGTTTGTCTGGATTACGGAACGAAAAAGCGGTTTTACCCGTTTCAACATTGTATGTAAGGTATCCTTTGTAGGGTTGTCCTTTTTTATCTATCAGGTCGTTCACGTAGATGGTCTCGCCTTTTTTGAACTGTTCGTACTGGGCATCGCTCAACTCCTTGCCGCGGATGAGTTTTGGTGCTTCGCCCGGAGCTTGTTTTTGTTGTTGATTTTGTCCGTTCCGGTCGAACAAAAATTCCACGTACCGCTTATCGGCGTTGAATTGGACGGAAGCAGAAAACTCCTTTCCTTTGTTGGAGATCATGCCTTCGAGGTAAAGCGGTTTCCCGTCTTGAAGCGTTTGCTTTTGCTCCTCCGATAATTTTACTCCTTTGATTTCATCGGGAATTTTGATCCTGTCGGCACGCAGGGCGACCAGTTCGTTGGTCAGCCTGTCAATGCTGATAATCGAAGGGATGGTTTCGCCGGTTTTCAGGTTGTCCAGGTGAACGACTCTGCCCATGTTCCCCGTTTCCAGCAGGTTTTTCTTGTCTTCTTCGGTAAAGGTATGCCCGAAAAAGGGAAAGTGAAGCGCGGGTTCTTTGCGGACGCCGTGCATGGCTACCACGGTTTCGCCGTTATCGCCGGGTTGTAGTGACAAACGGGCATCGGTTCGGGCGATGGCAGTACCCAGATTCAGGCTGATGGGTACCAATTCTTTGGTTTTGAAACCACGGAGCAAATCGTCCAGCAGATTCATTTTCTGCAATTTTTCCTGGCTGACGCCCATGGCGTTCATCGTTTTCCAGTCGATATCTTCTACCTTGTAGCGATATTCGGATGCGGTGTTGGTTGGAGTTTCCATTGTTTCTTGTTTTTGAGTTTGACTTATTGTTTCCGGATGTTGTTCCGGAGTAGTTTTTTTTTGTGTAGTTTGCTTTTCGGAAAGATTAAAACCTTCGGCTTTTACTTCGTATTTTTTTAACATCGATTCGCCCGCAGGTGTAGGGTCTTTCAGGATATTTTTTATGGTTTCTGCCAGGAAGTCTATCCTGGGAACGGGTACCTTGAAAATACGAAAACGTGTGGGATCTCTTACCTGACGCATGAAATTGGAATAGAAGTTGGAGAGAAAGTCTCCGTTTTTATCTACACGGATAAAATCGGGATTGTTCCCGCTTTTCGGTTCCACAGTTTTTACTTTTCCTTTTTTGTCGATACCGCTCACGGCTTGCAGACTATGTTTTTCCTTATCAAAGACGAGAAGGGTTTCCGAGAGTTCATCGGGTTGTACCTTATTTTTTAGAGGTTGTTCTTCCATATCATAAGCGTTTATTAGTAATTGTTGAAAGTAATTGTTGAATTGATTTACGTGCAAAACTATACTCTTTGTAACCGCATTACCTGGATTTGGCATTACGTGGCATTATTTGGCGGTGTCTGGCGCTACGTCCGCTTTTTGCCTCGAATACTTCCCGTATAAAACGGTTCACATCGGAAAGTTTGTAGTAGATCTTTCCATTTATGGTGTAGTAGGGCAGTTGTCCTGAAGAACGATACCTTTGCAACGTACGTGGACTGATGTTCAACTCGAACAACAGGTCTTGATTATCCAGTAATTCTTCGCCCGTATTACATTTTTTTCTGCGCAATAGATTCTCAAGTTTCTCATCCAGCAGGTCGAAGCGTTCCAGTAAGTTATTCATATAGGTGCGAAACTCTAGTTTATCGATGTTCATTTTTTGTTTTTCGGGCAAAGGTCATGGTTTGATGCGGAAAGATTTGCCAAGTTGATGCCAATTGGCAGAGCATTTTTATATTAGTTTAACAAGTTTTGCATTTTTCTGTATTAGCGGAAGTTCTCGCTTTTAATGGTAATGTGTCGAAACATTATATTGATTAGCAGTTTATTGTTTGTTAAATTTAAAAAATCGACAGTATGTTCTGTATGTAAAATAGTATATTTGTTTTAAAGAGAGTGATTTGTGAATTAGTATAGATATTTTTTTAACTTAAAAACTTAACAATATGAATTCATCAAATTATTCAGATTACTATATGGCAGAAATAAAAATGGAGCAAGTTTCCATCTTCAATTCGCTTTCAAACTTTGAAAACGGTCTAAAAACTCTGCAACAGATGAGAAATGAAGTTATAAAAAAGGGTTTTGCTGATGAAAAAGAAGAAATACATTTTTTCAAGATAATTAAGCCCAATATCCTTTCTTGTATTTTTTTCTTTCGGGAAATTTACAAAATTGAGCGTAATGCCCCGCTTAATAATCAAATACTTTCATCAAACTATTATAAAAGCTGCGTGAATATGTATAATTCAAGTTTCAAAACAACTTTTCAATTGACAGACTTTTATGAATATTGGCTTATTGGAGCTGATGACCGAGACAGTGAGTTTTTTCTTAGAAAGAAATGCAATCACAAAAAATTCATACAATTAGAGTTTTGTGATTATGACCCTGAATTTTCTACCTTTTATGACCAGCTGACATCATATTTTATTTCAAACAATATGATTAATAAGTTTCTATGCTATAAGATTAATGAATTTGATAATTTGTCATATGCAAACAATAAAAACCTGTATTCGCTCAAATGGAAACGCTCTAAAGCAGATTTGATTGAATTAATATATGGCTTGTATCACACAAAATGTTTTGAAGGAGAATCGATTAACTCTATTTCTAATCTTTTCGGTAAATTCTTCCAAAAAGAGTTGACTGATGTTTATCATACGTTTCACAGAATGAAATACCGGGCACGAAGCAAGACCTTTTTTATTAACGAAATATCTTCCGCCCTGGAAAAAGCAATGGAAGATAAAGATTGATTTCAAGTAATACACAAACACTCTCTTTGTCTCGATATGAAGGTTAATGATTTATATGCTAACATCCTGGAAAAAAACGATTATGTTTCGGGATGTTTATCACGTTTAAAACCATAATTAATAGTCTTTGATTTGCAAAAAAAATTCTGTTATTACAAATTATTATTCGTTAATAGTAGAATATTCGCACACAAGTAGTATTTTTTCGTTTATACTAATATTTTTCTGATTATTTGGTTGACTCTAGGGTGCTAAGTTCAACTTAGCACCTACTTCATATCGATATTAGTTTATTGAAATCAGGTATCATGATTTTATTTTATTCGGAGACGGAAGATTGCCAAGAACCAGGTAACGGTTATCCAGGTAATCCTCAGCGGAAGCAGCGAAGACATGAAGCGCATCAGGGAAGAAGAGAAACTCGATGAATGGGCTGATGATTCGCTGCAATGGCTGCAAGACACTTTCGGGAAAGAGAACATCGTATCTGCCGTACTGCACGGGGACGAAACCACATCGCATGTTCATGCCGCCCTTATTCCGATCGTAACGGGAGAAAGACGGAAAGCTGACAAAGAAAGAGCCGACAAAGCCCAAACGGGAAAGAAAACATACCGGAAAAAAAGCACGAACACCGTCCGTCTGTGCGCCGACGATGTGCTTACCCGCGACAAGATGAAAGACTACCAGACCAGCTATGCTGAAAGAATGGCCAAATACGGACTGGAAAGAGGAGTGGAAGGCTCAAAAGCGAGATACAAAATCACGCAGGAATATTACCGTGAACTGTATCTTCAACAACAAACCCTGAAAGAAGACATCGGGAAGAAAGAACGGCAAAAGTCTGATATAGAACAACAATATACCCGGCTTTCGCAACAGGCAGACGAGAAAACCAGAGAACTGGAAGAAACCCGGCAAACCTTTGACGAAACCAAACAGAAACTTCAAAAGGAAAAGCAGGCCGTTAAAACAGCCGAGATCAAGACCAAGATAACCGGAACGGTCAGCTCGTTGTTGGGAACACCCAAATGCCGGCAGTTGGAACAAGAAGTGGAATCGCTCAGACATACCATAGAAGAAAAAGAAGAATCGTACCAAAATCTCATGCAACAAAATGAAAAAAGGGAACAGGAATACCAAAACCACATCCGGCAATTACAGAAACTACACGCCGACAAAATCCGAGAGAAAGAATCGGAAAGCAGCCAACTTCAAAAAATCATCGAAAAGCTCAAAAGCTGGATGCCCAAAATAACCGATTTTTTGAGTATCGAAAAGGAAGCCAAATCGGTTGGATTTTCAGATGACAGTATAAAGAAATTGATACAGGGTAAATCCATTGAGTTCAGCGGAAAACTTTGGTCGGAAGAACACAACAGGCGTTTCGAAACCGATCACTCCGTTGCCAAAATCGAAGAAGCTCTCGATGAAAGAAAAATGACTAAACTTCGGCTGACCATTGACGGATTGAGTATCACGGAGTGGTGCAGGGAAAGGTTTAGGGAGTTGAGTATGTTTAGAGGAAGAGGGGTGAAATTATAGGCAATTATAAAACCATGATTTAAAATAGAATAATAACATACAATCTGTTTACAATTCATTGAATTTGTACTTTTTAATCGTTTTTGTTGAAAACTCATTTTAGAACACAGTGCAAATACTGTTAAAAATATTTATATTTGTAAAGTGTTAAATCAAAAAAATCAAATGGCGAAAAAAACAACAAAAACCACCGAAGAACCTTTAGAAAAACAACTATGGAAAGCAGCCGACAAATTGCGTAAAAACATTGATGCGGCAGAGTATAAACACGTGGTGCTCGGATTAATATTTCTAAAATACATATCGGATGCTTTCGAAGAATTGCACGAAAGATTAAAAGAAGAACAAGTCCACGGAGCCGATCCAGAAGACAAAGACGAATACAAAGCCGAAAACGTATTTTTCGTGCCGCCGCAATCCCGATGGAGTTATTTACTTTCAAGAGCCAAACAACCCGAAATAGGCCGGATTGTGGATGAAGCCATGTATGCCATTGAAAAAGACAACGCTTCATTAAAAGGAGTACTTCCAAAAGTATATGCCCGGCAAAATCTTGATCCTACCAGTTTGGGAGAACTCATAGATTTGGTGGGCAACATTGCATTGGGCGATGCCAAAGCACGAAGCGCTGATGTGCTTGGACACGTATTCGAGTATTTCTTGGGAGAATTTGCGCTTGCCGAAGGCAAAAAAGGCGGACAGTTCTATACGCCAAGAAGCGTTGTTGAATTGCTGGTTGAAATGCTCGAACCTTACAAAGGGCGCGTATTTGACCCGTGCTGTGGTTCCGGCGGAATGTTTGTACACTCCGAAAAGTTTGTGAAAGAACATAGCGGAAAGGTAAACGATATTTCCATTTACGGACAAGAAAGCAACCAAACCACCTGGCGATTAGCTAAAATGAACCTCGCCATTCGGGGTATCGATAGCTCACAAGTGAAGTGGAACAACGAGGGCTCGTTCTTAAATGATGCGCATAAAGATTTGAAAGCCGACTTTATCATTGCCAATCCGCCATTTAACGTGAGTGATTGGGGAGGCGATTTACTGCGTAAAGACGGACGGTGGAAATACGGAACGCCACCCGTGGGAAATGCCAATTTCGCGTGGATGCAGCACTTTATCTACCATCTTTCACCAAGCGGACAAGCCGGGGTGGTGCTGGCTAAAGGTGCGCTCACTTCCAAAACATCGGGCGAAGGCGAAATACGCAAAACGCTGATTGAAGAAGGACTGATTGACTGCATCGTAAACCTGCCGGCAAAACTTTTCCTGAACACGCAAATCCCGGCGGCATTGTGGTTTCTTAACCGCAATCGAAAGAATAGCAAATTCCGTGACCGCAGCAACGAAATCCTTTTTATTGATGCCCGCAATCTGGGACACCTGATTAACCGGCGCACCCGTGTACTTTCCGATGAAGATATTCAAAACATTGCCGGAACGTACCATAATTGGCGGAATACCGATGGCGCTTACGAAGATATTCCCGGATTTTGTGCTTCCGTGCCCGTGGAGCGGGTAAAAGAACTGGATTATGTGCTTACGCCCGGACGCTATGTGGGATTACCCGAAGAGGAAGACGATTTTAACTTTAACGAACGCTTCACAGCCTTAAAAGCCGAATGGGAAGAACAGCTGAAAGAGGAAGAACGGCTGAATAAATTGATTGCTGAGAACCTTAAAAAGATTAAGATAGATGAGTGAGTGGAAGGAATATAAATTAAACGAAATATATGATTTTGCTTCAGGCCTTTCAAAATCAAGAAGTGAATTTGGACATGGATATGGGTTTTTATCTTATAAAGATATTTTTCACAATTATTTTGTGCCAGATACACTAACTGAATTGGTAAATTCTACTGAAAAAGAACAAAGGAGTTGTTCCATTCAACGGGGAGACGTTTTTCTAACCAGAACAAGTGAGACCGATGAAGAACTGGGAATGAGTTGTGTCGCTTTAAAAGATTATCCGAAAGCAACATTTAATGGTTTTACTAAACGTTTAAGACCAAATAAGCTGATTGAAGTGTTGCCAGAATATGCTGGTTTCTTCTTTAGAAGCCCATATTTTAGGGCAACTGTGTCTGGGATCTCGTCTATTACAACCAGAGCGAGTTTGAATAATGGTATGTTATCATCTTTGTCGATAATTGTTCCTCCAATAGACAAACAGATAAAAATAGCAGAAACGCTTAAATCATTACATGATAAAATAGATCTGCTACATCGCCAAAATAACACCTTAGAGAAAATGGCTGAAACGCTTTTCAGACAGTGGTTTGTGGAAGAAGCGAAGGAGGAGTGGGAGGAAGAAACAATTGAAGATGTTGCAATTCATAGTAAAAACGGGATTAATCCACAAAAATATTCTACTACATTATTCACACACTATAGCATTCCATCATTTGATAATAACAAGGAGCCAATAAAAGAACTTGGATCTACCATACAAAGTGGCAAATACATAGTTCCTAAATGCTGTATATTATTTTCAAAATTAAATCCACACAAAGTTAAAAGAGTATGGCTGCTGCTTGACAATGTTGATGATAATGCAATCTGTTCTACAGAATTTCAAGTAATAAAACCCAAAGAAATAGATTATCTATTTCTTATCTACGGTTGGCTTACTTACAAAGAGAATTATGATGAAATAGCATCTGGTATAGGCGGTACAAGTGGTAGCCATCAGAGAATTGACCCATCGACAATCTTTTCATTTAGCTGCCCTAAAGTTGATGTACAATATGTAAAGTCATACAACAAGAATGTTCAACCACTTTTTGAGAAAATAGTAAATAATCAAAATCAAATCCGCACCCTCGCCAAACTTCGTGATACAATGTTGCCGAAGTTGATGAGTGGGGAGGTGAGTGTAAAACAATTTGGTAGATATTAAATACAAGTATAATAAAGGAGAGAATTTTATGAATTGTGATTTAGCAAAAGAAAATCTTCAAAAATTTAATTTAATTTATGAAGAATATAAAAATCAAGATTTAACCGAGTCAGACACTCGTTCAAAGATTATTGATTATATGCTCATTAATATTTTAGGTTGGAATGAAGCAGATATTTGTAGAGAGGAATTTGTTCGTTCAGGATACTTTGATTATAAATTATCAATAGCGGGCTTTAATGTCGTTGTGGAAGCAAAGAAAAGTCTTTGTGAACTTATATTGCCTAAACAAAAAAGACAAAAATTTCGATTAAAAACTATTTATAACGATAATAAAGATGTTATTAATCAAATAAGGAGATATTTGGTTGAAGTGGGTTGCGATTTGGGAATTATAACAAATGGAAAACAATTTATTGTTGCAAAATTTATAAACAATAATGGGAAACCTTGGTTAGATAATACTTGTATCGTATATAATGGAATTGAAGATATAAATGAAAATTTTGTGGATTTTTGGAATAATTTATCTAAAATAGGGATTATTAATAATGGTGGAATTCAACCCTTAAATATTAATGAAATTGAGTTCACAAAGACCATACTATCTACTATATCTGAAAAAGATAATGAAATAACTCGAAATGATATTGCATCTAAAATAGCACCAATTATTAGCAAAGTATTTGGCGAGATATATAATAATGATGATGATAATGACGACATTCAATTTATAAAAGAATGTTTTGTGGAAAATAAAGAAGTTATTAAAAATAAAGCTGAATTAAATGGTTTGTTCCGTGATAACGCTCCATTGCTATCAGAAGTAATAAAGGCTAAAAACCATGAAAGTATAGTACAACAGATAAATGAAGAAATAAAAATAGCTCCACCTCTCTCAAAAAATCAGATAACTCCTAAACCTGTAATAATTATTGGAAGCAAGGGAGCTGGCAAAACAACTTTTTTAAAATTTTTATTTAAACAGAGACTCCCTGAGGATACAATATCAAACTATCCATATATTTACATTAACTTGATGAAGTATTATTCCGGAAGTGATGAAATTGATTTTGAGAAGATATCCAAAGATGCGCTAGAACAATTTAATGATCTTTATTCATTCTTTGAAATTAACACCTTAAGGGTATTGAAAAGAATCTACATTAAGGAAATAAATGAAAAAGATAAAGGTGTTTGGAAACATTTGAAAGAAAACAATCCTGAGAAATATGAAGATAAATTATCTGTATTTTTAGAGGAAAAAATAGGTAAGCAACAAGCTCATTTAGAAGCGCTAAATTTATATCTAACAAGAGAAATCCATAAAAGAATAATACTAGTTTTTGATAATGCCGATCAGTTAGATGATAAAATCCAAGAGAAAATATTCCTATTTGCTTGTTCATTAAATGTTAGAGCTAAATTTGGCGTGTTTATTTCATTAAGAGAAGGTTATTATTATAAATGGCGTAATCAACCACCTTTCAATGCTTTTGAAAGCAATGTATATCATATTGCAGCACCAGATTATGGAATAGTATTACAAAAAAGAATTGATTACGCAATAAAGTATTTACATGACAACAATATTGGGGGTGTAAGAGGTTATACTTCTGCTGGTTTTGATTTGCAAATTGGTGAAGACAAAATAACTGAGTTTTTTGCTGGTATAAGAAGCTCGTTATTTGGCGTAATAAATAGTCCCATATTAGAGTTTATCAGACACACTACATTTCCAAATATACGTGAAGGATTGAGACTTTTCAAAGTGTTTTTGACTTCTGGATATACTGATGTTGAAGAATATATTTTACGAGTAATTCACAATAAAGATTCACACCAGATAACAATTCCAATACATGAGTTTGCAAAAACAATTGGCTTAGAAAATAAATTATATTACAACCATTCAACAAGTAATATCAAGAATTTATTCTATCCTTCGCCAAATAACTTTGATTATTTTACTAAGATATGGATTCTAAAACGATTAGAAGAACAATTGCAGTTTGAAGGGAATATTAATAAATTCCTTGATTACAATAAGTTTGTTGATGAGTTTTGTGAATATGGTTATAGAAAGGATATACTTAATCAAGAAATAGAAGAATTGTTGCAAAATAGTTTTATTGAAGCCGATAAAGTTATTTCAGATATAAAATGGAATGAACTTCCAAGAGAATTTAGTATCACAATTACAGCCAAAGGATTGTATTATATTCAAAACATTATAAACAAATTTTATTATATTGAATTAGTACTGCAAGATACACCCATCTTTAATAGTGAAAAATTTGAAGAAATAAGGTCTATTTTCCCATTATGTGACAATAGAGGGAAAAGAGATATGAGTGAAAGAATTAAAGTTGTTGAAGCTTTTATAAATTACTTATTTGAAAAAGAGCAAATGCAACAACCTATTGTATTAAAGAAGAAATATGGTAATATAATTAATAATATTTTGGCAAATGGGTTAAAGACAGATATACAGCGAATTAAATTGAAAATGAATATTTGAGAAATACGAAAAGAATTTAGATGATATCAACTTTACTCGATAATTCCATATTGTCTTTTTTAATGGTATTTGCTATTGTTTATATATAAGAGCATGACTAAAATCACCGAATCCACCATCGAACTCCTCGCCATCGAGCTTCTACAAAACCTCGGTTACGAATATATTTACGGCCCGACCATTGCTCCTGACGGAGAAACACCGGAACGGGAAAGCTACGAGCAGGTTTTGTTGCTTGAGCGTTTGCAAAATGCCGTAAAACGCATCAACAAATCCATTCCTGCCGATGCACAAGCCGAAGCTATCCGGGAAATTCAGCGCATTGCATCACCGGAACTGCTGGCAAACAACGAAGCTTTTCATCGCCTGCTCACCGAAGGCATTCCTGTGACCAAGCGCGTAGGCGGTTACGAGCGTGGCGACCGTATTTGGCTGATTGATTTTAATAATCCGCTGAACAATGAGTTTGTGGTGGCTAATCAGTTTACCATTATCGAGAACAACCATATCAAACGACCCGACGTTATTCTGTTTATCAACGGCATACCGTTGGTGGTGATGGAGCTAAAAAATGCTGCCGATAAGAATACCTCCGTCCGTTCCGCATTTAGGCAAATTGAAACCTATAAATCTCTTATTCCGGGTTTGTTTACTTATAACGGTATCGTGGTTATTTCCGATGGCTTGGAAGCACGTGCAGGTTCTATTTCGGCAAGTTTCAGCCGTTTTATGGCTTGGAAATCTTCCGACGGTAAAGCCGAAGCATCGCATTTAGTCAGCCAGTTGGAAACGTTGATTGCGGGTATGCTCAACAAAGAAACACTCCTTGACATTATCCGCCACTTTATCGTATTCGAGAAATCGAAACGGGAAGACCCCGAAACAGGTATTACCACCATTACCACCGTAAAGAAAATGGCGGCGTATCATCAATATTACGCCGTAAATCGTGCGGTAGAATCTACCCTGAGGGCATCGGGTTATTCTCAATCTAAGATTATCGAAGGCAGTTCAGTTATGGAATCTCCCGAAAGCTACGGTGTGCCCGGAGTGAAAAGTCAACCCATCGGCGACCGAAAAGGAGGCGTTGTATGGCACACGCAGGGAAGCGGAAAATCGCTTTCGATGGTGTTTTACACAGGGAAAATTGTTCTTGCCTTGGATAATCCTACCATCGTGGTCATCACCGACCGCAACGATTTGGACGATCAGCTTTTCGATACTTTCGCATCATCAAAACAGCTGTTGCGCCAGGAACCCGTACAGGCTGAAAATCGCAATGAGTTGAAAGACTTGCTGAAAGTAGCTTCGGGAGGCGTGGTTTTTACCACCATCCAAAAGTTCCAACCTGATGGGGGAAATGTATATGAACTGCTTTCGGAAAGAGAAAATATTGTCGTTATCGCCGATGAAGCCCACCGTACGCAGTATGGATTTAAAGCCAAAACCATTGATGTAAAGAACGAAGACGGCGAAGTTGTTGGCAAACGAATTGTGTATGGTTTCGCCAAATATATGCGTGACGCGCTGCCTAATGCCACATATCTGGGATTTACCGGAACACCCATTGAAAACACCGATGTAAACACCCCGGCAGTTTTCGGTAATTATGTGGATGTTTACGATATTGCTCAGGCGGTAGAAGACGGAGCTACGGTTCGGATTTACTACGAAAGCCGTTTGGCAAAAGTCAATTTATGCGAAGATGCAAAAGCCCTGGTGGATGAACTGGACGATGAATTGGATCAGGAAGATTTCACATCCACTCAAAAAGCCAAAGTCAAATGGACGCAGCTTGAAGCATTGGTTGGTAGTGCTAATCGTGTCAATCAAATTGCTAAAGATATCATCGAACACTTCGAGCAACGACAAGCTGTATTCGAAGGAAAGGCTATGATTGTAACCATGAGCCGCCGCATTGCTGCCGAGTTATACGCTGCCATTATTCGGCAAAAACCAGAGTGGCATTCCGACGAACTGAATAAAGGTTTACTGAAAGTGGTGATGACGTCCGCTTCATCCGATGGGCCGAAAATTGCCAAACATCATACTACCAAAGAACAGCGCAGATTGCTTGTCGAGCGGATGAAAAATCCGGACGACGAGCTGAAATTAGTTATCGTGCGTGATATGTGGCTCACCGGTTTTGATGCGCCAAGCATGCACACACTCTATATCGACAAACCGATGAAGGGACATAACCTGATGCAGGCGATTGCACGGGTAAACCGAGTGTATAAAGACAAACCGGGCGGACTAATTGTGGATTATTTAGGCATAGCATCGGATTTGAAAAAAGCGCTTTCATTCTATTCCGATGCGGGAGGCAAAGGCGACCCGGCACTGATGCAGGAACAGGCTGTACAGCTGATGTTAGAGAAAATGGAAGTCATCTCGCAGATGTATCACGGTTTCCCGTACGAAGATTATTTCGAAGCGGATACTTCAAAAAAACTATCCACTATTTTAGCTGCCGAAGAGCATATTCTGAGTTTAGAAGACGGCAAGAAAAGATTTATCAATGAGGTTACAGCTTTGTCCAAAGCGTTTGCAATTGCTATTCCGCACGATCAGGCAATGGATGCCAAAGACGAAATTTCGTTTTTTCAGGCAGTAAAAGCCCGTTTGGCAAAATTCGACAGCACCGGTTCTGGAAAAACGGACGAAGAAATTGAAACTACTATCCGTCAGGTAATCGACAAAGCATTGGTTACCGAAAAAGTGATTGATGTTTTCGATGCAGCCGGAATAAAAAAACCGGATATTTCCATACTTTCCGAAGAGTTTTTATTGGAACTGAAAGGGATGGAGCATAAGAACGTGGCATTGGAAGTGTTGAAAAAGCTTTTGAACGACGAAATCAAATCACGAGCTAAAAAGAACTTAGTGAAAAGCCGTTCGCTGATGGAAATGCTGGAAAATTCGATAAAAAAATACCACAATAAAATTCTAACCGCTGCCGAGGTTATCGATGAATTAATCCATTTAAGCAAAGAGATTGTAGAAATGGATAATCAGGCAAAATCGATAGGACTTTCGGATTTTGAGTATGCTTTTTACACAGCCGTAGCTGATAATAACAGCGCACAGGAGCTGATGGGAAAAGACAAATTGCGTGAATTAGCGGTAGTATTGACGGAAACTATTCGCCAAAATGTCTCTATCGACTGGACTATCAAAGAAAGCGTAAAAGCCAAACTGAAAGTCTCTGTAAAACGCTTGTTGCGTAAATATGGCTATCCACCCGATATGCAAATGCTGGCTACAGAAACAGTGTTAAAGCAGGCAGAAATGATTGCGGAGGAATTAGTGAATGGTGCAAATTAACCAACATAGCCTTGTGTACGTTGGTGATTGATTCAATTTTTTTCTTTTAGAGATATTTTGTCCTCGGATCAATTGTCTTTCTGGAAAGTTGCAATTATTACTAATATGTCATTTTCTCACTGTAGTATTTCTTTTAGATTCCATGCCTGCAAATGCCTTATTCCACCCCTTAGAGGCAATGTTACATCATCAAGTGAAACTACAATTTTCTCAAAATTATCACCAATGGATTCGAGAGCGGAATATTCACGCTCGACGGTAGATTCATCCGAAAGCAAATACGTACTTTGTATATAAATCACACGATCAGCTTTCTTAGCTACAAAATCGACTTCCTTGTTTCGTAAAACACCGACATAAACATCAAATCCGGCACGACACAGCTCTAAGTATATTAGATTTTCTACAAGATATCCAAAGCCATAACCAAATCCCGGATAAAGATAATTTTTGTAAGCTAAGTCATTCATGTAAAATTTAGCATTACCCGATAACGTGTCTTTTCCTTTTATGTCATATCGGTCGCAACGATGAATTAAAAATGTATCTTCTATATATCCGATATAGTTAGATATCGCATCATAGCTTACTCTTCGCCCTTGTCCTTTAAAATACTTTACAATACTTGATATGGATATCAGATTAGAAGCGTTGTTCACCAAAAACACAAAAATATCTTCAAGCAGTTTGGGGTCACGAATATTATTACGTTGAATAATATCCCTTAATAAAACGGTGTCTTTTACTGCGGAGATATAATTGCGTTTAAGTTCTTGCTTTTGGAGCATAAATAATTCGGGTAGTCCGCCACCATCCATGTAAGCCATATAACTTTGTTTGCCCTTGTCTTGCCCCGTTATTCTCAAGTATTCCGAATAACTGTAAGGGAAAACTTCAAAAGATACATATCGTCCTGATAGGAGTGTGGCTAAGTCACCTGAAAGCATTTTAGAATTGGAACCGGTAATGAATATTTCGTAACTGTCCGAATAATCTTGTGAGTACGAATTGACAACTTTTTCCCATTGTTCTATTATTTGGACTTCGTCAATGAAAATATAAACTTTACCTTCGGGTTTAAATTCTTTCTTATAAGATTTTATAAGTTCGTCTAAATCTTTGTATGTGCGAAGGAAGTCCAGGTCGGCAAATTCACGATTTATGAACAACGTATTTTCAGGCTTTACACCATTGTCGATAAGCTGTTTGCCCACTTGTCGCAAGATATAGCTTTTGCCGGAACGCCTTTGTCCGACAAGCACTTTAATTAGTCTATTTCCTATAAAATCGACTATTTTTTCTGTATATTCTTCGCGTTTAAAGCCAAAATCAAATGTTTTAGCCTCCCATAAGTTATACTTTTCTATTATTGCAATTTTTTCGTCCATAATCGAATATTTTGCACAAATGTAATTCTTTTTCGTTTATATACGAATATATTTAATTATTTATTTGATTTTTATTTGTCCATAATCGAAAAAAATGTATATTTGCAAGACCAAGAAATAGATGTTTGGAGAAGTTCTTTACATTTTAGAGAAATACAATCGTAGGTTTATCCGTAGGGGATAAGTATTGTTTGAGACTGTAATATATCTGAAATACAGCGGATTAATTGATGGGTGTTCGGCACCCGTCCATACCGCCAAAAACATAAAAGAGAGTACTATTTTAGTATTCTCTTTTT